>Ga0247770_1000301_pt1 | contig 48392 bp, 48 predicted proteins | sample UWRJL136409B6_FD_179943 | JGI IMG/M metagenome (GOLD analysis project Ga0247770, IMG submission 179943) | Plant litter microbial communities from Arlington Agricultural Research Station in Wisconsin, United States - UWRJ-L136-409B-6 | ecosystem: Environmental > Terrestrial > Plant litter >...
GATATTTATCAGAGTCTTTAATTAAGGTTGTAAGGACTTTAGACCTAATAAGGAAGTTAGGCTTCTGGAGCTTCTGATAAGCCCTATATGAAAAATAAATACTGTTAATGGAAGAAGTTAGTAAAAAAAAAAAAAAAAAAAGTTATTAAGACCTTTATAGGAAGTTAGACTTATAACCTTTTATTAGAAAAGGCAGTTATAAATTAAGTTATGAAGTAACTGCTTGTTATAAAGACCCTGTTAGGAAGTTCCCTTAGTTAAAAGACTTTACGTCTTTAAGAGGGGTGTTTAGCTTAGCCTCCTTACTTTCCTAGAACTCTAGCAGCTCCGCTTTACGACTAAACGCTTTCGCAGCTTAATCCTTAAGATAGGACCGCTACTTATAAAGGCACGCTAGGCGTGCTGATACCTCTTAAAGCTTAGTAATAGCCTTGTAAAGTTATTAAGTAGCAGACTTAACTTATAAGTTAAAGTTCTACTTTTTAATAAGAAGAGCTTTTAATTTCGCTTTACCGATATTAAAAGCGTCATATTAAGAAGGTTAGTACCTCTCTAAACAGTAATTGCAGCTGTTGGACCGGTTCGAAACCTAGTAGATAAGTAGAGGATTAGCAGACTTATAAAAAGAATAAGGGGACATTTCGCTACTAAATGCGTGTGTATAAGCTGTAAGGTTTAGACAGTGGTTAGTACTTCTGCCCTGTTCCTGTTTTAAGACCTAGGAGCCAGACACTCGTCGCATGGTAGAGTGGTGTAAGGAGAAACTTACCTTTTAGGTTCTTTATAGGAAAAGAACGTTAAAGAGGGGGAATTGTGTAACGACCTTACAGGCTATTACTTAAGCTAGGGCGGCTTAACGGATTCCCTGCAGAAGGAATAGTGTGGGAGGGCAGTGTACATTATCTAAGTGTATTAGGCTAAGGGTGTAAAAGACCCAAAGCCCTTACGACTAATAAGGCACTGCTTACAACATACCGAGTGCTCGCATCGCAAGCAGGAGAAACCTTACGAGCAGAACACTTGTGTAGTGTAAAGTGCTCGCATAACGAGCACTTACGACACTACGAGTAAGGTATAAAGTACCTCTTAGCTAGTTAATATAAATAGCTATAGTTATACCTACAACCACTGTAAGAGACTCTAGTTCCTCACACTAGTATTTAATTATTCATTTATATCTTACTGTTCAGACTCACCTCTGTGCATTATAGTAACAACGACCTACAGTGACATTAAACCCCCTGTCTAGGAGTGCTAGCTCAATAAGCCGTCTTCAGAACGCCCTTTACCTATTAGCGTCCTGCTATACGTTCTGTCTTAACCCGCGCCAGTCCTCTCAAGGCCTGTGTCGGGTGCAGGTTGTAATAGCTATTTAGGAGCTTACACACTATTAGGGAGTTATCGTCTTACGTAGTGTATAAGAAGGCTTAGATTATATTAAACTGTTAGATTTTTAAGTCTTACTAAACGGTAAACACTATTATTATCCTAAATAAGTAAGCAGTTAAAGTTACTATATAGGTGTTTTAAAGCATATTAACCTTTTAAAAGTCACCTTTTACACAGATCTTAACCTTACACTTCTTAAGTGTGTTATCTTTACAGAACTTATAAGTAAATACCTATTTAAGTGGGAGTGGCTGTAAGAGCGTTATAGTACACTTTATCTTACATTACGTTCCTTTATAAAAGAGGTGCTGTATTTTAGCTTAACACACCTTTTTAAACTTAAGGTTAAATGTGTGGTTTTTAAGATCCCTTTAATGTTTTAAGAGTTATAATTTAAAAAGGTTATCTTTATAAAGGTAAGGTAAGTTTAAAGCCACGTTAAGCCTTACTTTTACTTAAAGCACTACTATTTAGAATATAATGTGTAATATCTTATAAGCTCTACTCCCTTTTTTAACTACTATTTATTAATTAAGTAAAAACGTTATAAAAAAGCCTGTAAAGCTTTTATTAAAAATCAAGTAGTTAATCCTTACTTTATTATAAATTTAAATAATAAACGTATAAATTACTAACCCAGGTGATTTAGGGGGAGCTGGCTGCCTTTAAAGTCTCCTACTCTATCTTAAAGTAAGAGGGTAATTAATTTATAGGTGTGTGTTCTGTATTTCCAGCTCTACTACTATAATAATATCTTTAGTTAAATCTTTTAATAAGGTATCTTTATACTCTTTTAAAGCTTTATGCTTAAAGGTTATAAATGTTTTATTATAATTATCCTCTTATAAGTAGCTACTTTCTTTAAGATTTATATATAACTTTATATTATTAGTAAAAGCCCTATTTAATTATTTTAAAGTTTCTCATTATTTAAACCCTTACTTAAAGAGCTTTTTAATCTCTTTAAGCTTATTATAATCTGTAAAAGGTGATTTAACATATTTATTAGTTAGGTAAGGGTATAAGCTTTAAGTTTAAGATTAAGTTTTAACCTTTAATGTTAACTTTAGGGTTAGAAGTCCTAATTTAGTGTTTACAGAGCTTTCCTTAAGCTCTGTAAGCTTATCCTTAATCTAAAGGAGCGTTACTCCATCTTTGGGCACGCTTACCCCTAAATTCTAACCCTTAAAAGTATTTTTATTATCAGATTTAAAAGTTAGAGCTTTATTATTAATAAGTGTAGGTGTGGCGTTTAGGTTTAAAATATTAGTAAGAAGCTTAAGTATAGATAAAACGTCCTATATTTACAGCTTAATTTTAATAAAGTTAAATAGCCGTTAAGTAACTTATATTAGTAATACCTCTATTTCCTTACTCTCCTTTTTATAAAAGAGCTTTTTATTAAACACCACATTACATATTATAAGTACTGTTTTTAGTTATAGGTATTAAATATAGTAAATGTTAAAGGCTACGTATTTAATTAAGTACTTAATATACCTTTAAAGTTTAGTTTTAAAACTAAGCTTATCCTACTTTACCTTTTACCTTTTATTAAGAATGTAAACTTAATATCTATAAGTGTAGACCCTGTTTTAGTCTGGGTGGTGATTGTCTGCTAAGCTTTTACTAAGCTTATTTAATAATGTGTATTATTAGAAGTATGTTTAAACTATTTATAAAACTTCTTATTAGGTAATATCTAGTTATTTTATTAGTTAGGGTTTATCTTATGTAGGTAGGTAACTGCTTATATGTATTTAAGCTAGATTAATTTAAGAAGGTTTACTCCCTCCTTTATTTTAATGGATTTCATAATCAGCTCTTAGCCTACGCGCTTACTTCTACTGTTTGGTTTATATGTATGTGATAAAGTGGTTTTAATTTCAATTCCTTCTTCGATTACCTAGAGTTAATATAGTGTATATCCCTTAATTACGATTATTAAAGTCTCTTAATCTTAGCGTATAATATATATAGTAAGCTTAAACTGCCGTTTCACCCAGTTTATAAAGCTTTTAATAATTTTAAACATTTCCAGTCCTTTTTTATCCTTTAGTAAATAATAGAAAAACTTCCCACTCTATTTATCCTTAATTATAAGTAAGTAAATTAATCCATTTTATACTCTTTTAAAGTAAAAAAGGTCTTAGCTAATTTATAAGAATGGGTAATGGGAGAAACCTTTAAAATGGTGTTTTAAAACGATTTATTATAAGTGTGTAAGTGTGTAATGTTTATAGTTCATAATCTTCGTGCCTGTAGTTATAACGTTATATACTTATTTAATAAGTTTTTTAAAAGTTTCTAACCTTAAGTGCCCTATTTAAGTGTGTTAAAGGTGCTTTATATCCTCTTAAAGGTGTAGCTATTACTGTAAGTGCTTTACTCCTCGTTTTATTATAGTCACTAATATAGTACTTATAACGCTTATGGTAAAAGGTATTAGGAAGCTTAAATAAGTGAAAATAGAAATATATTATAAGAACACTAAATTATACTGTTACTTTAACTTCTTTAACATTACGTTCTTTTCTATATTACTGTAGTAAAGTGTGTAATTAAACCTATAATACTAAGCTCTAGTTTAGTAATTAAAGCTTTTAAAACAATATTAACGTGGAAACCCTTTATAACAGTTACATTATTAAATATTAAATCTTTATTATCGGTTCCCTTAAAGCTCGTAAGCACTTTTAAGATTACTTACTTACTATATCTAGAGATTAGGAATAAACTAATCCTTAATTAAATATAATCTCTAGCTTTAACACGCCAGAAGCTCCCTTTAACTAAAAGCGATTTACAATTAATAAAGTGTATTACTTTATAATTATTAATTAAAGTGCTATTAAAAAGTAAGTACCTAGTAAAACTTATAATAAAGAATTACCTTACCACTTTAATAATCGTTTCTATTATATAAGTGTTAATTACTATAATATTAATAAATCCTGGGAACTTTAAAGCACTTAAATAATCTTAACCTTAAGTGGCTAAAACAGCTCCCTACTTCTCTTAACAGGATTAGCAAACTTTTAACCATTTAAAGCTTATAAATTACACTTTAATCTTCTCCCTTATTTTAAATCCTAATATTTTAATACATTTAACGTAAGTAGAAGCGTTTAAGAGTAATCTAGTAACTACTAAGTGTAAGATTTAACAGTTTATAAGCTCCTATAAGTGTTTTCTTTTATAAGGATAATCCTTCTTAAAACCTTAACTAATCTTATTTAATACTTTAAAACAGTTATTAGTAAAAAAGACTTTACCTTACTTACTATTACTAATAATATACTTCGTTTTATAAATTTACGTAAAAAAGATATAAATGTAATTTATAATTCTAAACGTTAAGTATTTTATAGTTTCTTACTTTATTAGTTTAAAAAGCTTTTAATTCACCCACTAAGGCACTATATATACTGTAATAGTTCTTAACCAGTCCTTAATAACCAGGGGCCCCTAAATCTCCGTGATTTTAAACACTTTTACCTTATAATAAGCTGTTTCCTAATCCTTAATCTATTACTCTTTTAACATATTAATGTTCTTAACCTATTTTATTATTACGTAATATTCCTAACAGATCTAAAAGGTAAAGCTTATCTTATTAAACTTAAGTTGTTATTAAAGGAAGTGTATAAACGCTTAAACTGTATATCTACCGTTTTAAATTATCTTTTATATAACTAGTTCCCTAAAGCTCTTATTAACTATATAATTAACCTAGTTTTAAATATATTAATATAAGCTAGTAATTTTAATAATAGCTGTAATAAAAGTAGCGGTTTTATTTACCAGGTACTTATATTCCTTCTTAATATCTTATTATATAATTATAATAAACTTTAACTTATCCTTAACCGTCCTTAAAGATAAGGTTATTAACTCCTAATATTTATAAGTAAAGATATATAACTTAATTACCTTCTCTTAACGCTTACTGATAAGTTTATAGATTATTAGAACGATTAGTTTAATGTACGGATTAACTACGTTAGGAGTAATAAGATTAATAAGGTACCAGATCCCTTAGTTTATCACGTGGTATTTAAAAGTTTTAAATTAGGAGAGCCACTCCTGTACACTCTTAAGCTTTTAACTGTCAGCTGGAATGCTCTGGTAAAGGGCGCTTTCTTCCATTATAATAGGCGATTCGGAGGATTAGTAAAAGGGTTTTACAGAGGGTGTTACTTATAAGCGTCTTAATTAATTAGTTCCACACTTTACTTAGTCGGATAAAGCCGGGCTTATAACTGTGGAACGTTTTAGCTAAGGAACGAGGGGCTTAGGAGTAGCGGAAGTGTAGTTGTAAAGTGACTTGATTTAGTAGAAAAGGGGAGTGCGAAACACTCCCTAGTTATATATAAATGGAAGCTCCCTGTGTGTGGGGAGAGCACATGATCCAAGGCCCCTGCGCTCCAGGCAAGCCTGGAGCGGTAAGGCGCCTGCGCGCCTGAGCGCTAAGAACTGCCGCTGCAGTTCGACAGTTTCAGTCGCGCGTTAATCTTCTCCTGCCCTACTATGCCCTTACAAGCATAGCACGCAGGGAGGTGTGGGAAAACTTCATTCGCCATTTTGGCTAAGCCAGGTTTTAAGTCTCGAGTACAGAACTTGATGAGCTATCTGAGCTTGATTTAAATGGCCGTGAGATTAAGGTGGCCCAGCTACTTAGCCTCAAGTCCAAGGGTATTGTCACCGCCGACAGGCTGCGTATTCTTGCCGAGAAGCGGGTCCAAGCACTGAAAATGCTGAAGGATTAGGCCCGCAGTATGTTGAGCTAAAAGCAAAGCCTGAACAGGCGGCCTGAGCCGGTGGTGAGCAATTTCACGTGCGCGAGGTACAAAATGGAAATTCTGTGTGCTCAGATTCGTCTTATAGAACAACTATAAATTCTTCTCGCATAAGTCCAATTTGCTATTATTTTAACTAATATTGATGCTAATGAACTTTGCGGGGTTTGAAAGTGGGTGCATGCTAACAATCAGTCCGGGATGTGTAGGTCTTGATCTTTAGTTGCGTCCGACTCCAATGTCGCCGCTTGTTGTTAAATAATAGTCAGAGCCTCCTCTGTTAGCTGGCCTTCACGGTATTCCCGTGCAGTTTCCCCATCCATAACTCCCAGCGCAAAGCACTCGCCGATTAAAGAGTACTCCTTGGCGGAACTTGCAGCCCTTCTCAGTACAAACGGGGTCTTCGCGCCAAAGAGAACCCATATTTCATCGCCAGACCGGGCAGAAACAGGCGCAAGTCCATACCGGCCATTCTTGGTGACGACAAAACGCCTGTTGATAAGGGGGGCCGCGATGGCGGCCTCCGTCAGCGGGTTATCAGTGTTGTCCCTACTCTCCAATGCCAGGCTGCTGAGATGAAGCAACTGGTTGTTGCCGATTCTAGGTCTGATATGGGTCAAGTATGGCGAGACGAACGCCGCAATTCCTATTTCGAGCTGCTTCTCCACCAGCTGCGAAAGTCCGGCTGTGAGCGTAACGGCGCAGGAGACGAGTCGACTTTGCTCTACGTGCAGGTACGGGGTAGTCGGATCCAGCACGTGCGCCAGAATGCCAGCCCACTTGTCGCCCTCATCGCCAGGCGGTCCCGTCCGAGCCCAGCTGAAATCCGTATCGGCGAAAGCCTCGGTAAGGAATTGTATCTCACCCACCATTACGCCCCTCACCCTAAGCTTCTTCCCGTCATCGACAAACAGAGGCGCCGCTCGGACATTAGGCCCTCCTCCGGCACTAAATACCGCCTCGCCGAGTTGCGCCAGTACTGAGCCATCGAAGGCAACCCAGCTCGGGACCCACGACGGAAGGAGGCGTCCCGTTTCTTGAACGAAGGAGAGAATATCCAAATTTTGGGTCCACTCGATGTACTTCCTTGCAAGCTCAACGTGAAGCTCGGTGACGTCCCGGGTGTAGTCCGGCACGACGATGAGCTGTCCTGTGGCGTGGTGCGAGGCCGCTGGGTGGCCCAGGAACGCGAATAGATGGTCCCGGGCTTCCGTGGCCTGGAGCTGCCTCGAAGCGTGCAGGATGTCGAGGAAGGACCACGTCGTTGCCGTCCCTGGCGGCTTCTGGCAGGACCATATCTCTTGCCTGTCCATGTGGATTCCGTGCCAATCAAGATGCAAATTGTACGCGATAGCCGTCGCCCGCATCTGGACCCACTTCAGTGCTCGGAAGAGGGATCCCCACGATATGGTTAGGTCGCCGTAGAGGATCTGCGGCTTCACGGACAACCCGGCCTCCTGCACGACCCAGACACGATCGAACCACGGCCGGCGGGTTAGCTGGGCGACGGCATTCCACCGGCCATCGCTGGCAATTGGGTCAGTGGATTTCGCCTGGGGGACATTGTCCCAGGAATCGGAATCGCCCATGTGCGCGTTTACTATGGCGTTTACCTCGTCTACCAGGCTGGCGACATTGCGCGCCTCTTCCTCGGACGCACGGCCCAGGTAGACCAGCGTCGTGTTGGATTTCGCGTATATCCGTGCCATGAGGGTTACTTGTTGGCTCCGTTCGGCCAAGTCGACCTGGTTGATGCAGATCTGGTCGGCCCAGACGTGCCGAGGCCTATCGGGTAGGCGGGCGCGGCGCAGGGCGTCGCGCAGACTGGCCGTAAGACGGACAACCCGGCCGTCGCACGCGATCCCGCTCACTTGGTGAGGGGCACCCCACACGTACGAGAGGGCGTCGAAATCGATGGCGCCGTTGATGTCGTCGGTGCGGAGACTGCCGCTGAGCGGGACATCACCGAGTCCGGGGTTGAGTACCAAGTATCGGAAGCTGGTCTCCGTGGGAAGAGAATTGTAGACAAAAGCCTCCATTGTTAAGTCGAGGAGATTTCAAGTGCTCGAGTAACTGGTTTTTCGGTCTCTCTGCTGCTTGTTGGCGTCCTGGGCTGTATGCCGTATGCGACCCCACCTCGGAAACCTGTGAACAGCTGACGGAAGATTTCGGGCCGAGACTACGCCACCAGCTACTCGGGGCTCAGGGTGTCTCCGACGCTCCGCACAGCACAGCTCACGGGACAACAGCTCATCAAAGACCTGACTGTTGGTGTTGCGCTTCGATTCCGGTGTCCTTTCGGCCTTCAAATATGTCGATCCATCCTACATAGCCCATTGTAGTCTCGACACCTTTGACATGAAACTGGTCTCTAAGCGATACAAGGTGCTCATAGAGCGGACCCATGGGAGAGCCACTCTCTTCAAAGTGTTTGTCGAGGTGTCGGGCTCCTTGTAGGGCAGAGTCAACGAAGATCTCATGGAGGCAGTTATTCTGTATTAGTCTGGAGTCAGATCAGTGCCTTGGTAGGAATGAAAATGGGAATGATACTATATCATGTTACCAGCTGGTGCGCGAAGGAGGCTCTTTTTGCAAAATGCACGAGCCACTGTCTCTGCAGTCAAGTGGCGCCCCGGCAGTTGTTCGACCAGCTCGACCGTTGTCATGGCGGTGATATCCCTTTCGGCCTGCCTCAGGTGATTGGCGATGAAGCTGTCGGCAATGGTGACAAGGCTGCGAGCGTTGTTGAGGACGGCGCCGTCGAGCCTCCACCCTTGGGGGATGCGCGCTGCTGTTTCGGACGCTTTCCGTTGGGCTAGGCCGAGCCAGCCCTCGTAAAACGCGCTTTTCCCATCCCAGTCAGTGAGCGCAGTTCGCGTGAGGACAGCTAAATGGGGAAATAATTTGGCGGACCAGGGGTGATGAATGCTGCTGCAACATAATAAAACATGGCTAGAAACACCATAGTAGGTTTAAACTTGAGACGTGTGGTATTTAAGGCGGGGAGGTGGAGCCTAAGATAGTAAGCTTACTAACTTGGCCATTTTAGACGATTAACCTTTTAAGCTGGTAAAGGGATATGTTGATAACAGATACAGCGTGTAACTTAAGCTTTATTAAACATCTAATAATATCCTTTCTATTACTTACTTTTAATTAAGTAAAGCTATAAATATACTATAAGTATTAACGTTAGTAAATAATACTATAGAAAGAGGTAGCTTAAAGTTTATACTAACTAAGTTCATGGATATAATATATATAACAGGTAGTCGAGTTTTAAGTAGTTAAATAGCAGTGTGACGACCCTGCAGGCCGTCACTTGGGCCGGGGCGGCCCGACGAATCCCCCGCAGAAGGAACAGTGCGGAAAGACGGTGCACACCGTCCAGGCGCACTGGGCCAGGGATGTAAAGACCCGAAGCCCCTGCGACTAATGAGGCGCTGCTTGCAGTATGCCGAGTGCTCGCATCGCGAGCAGGAGAAACCTCACGAGTAGGACGCTCGCGCAGTGCAGAGTGCTCGCGTAACGAGCACTTGCGATATTACGAGCAAGGTACGAAGTACCTCCCAGTTAGTTAGTATAGATAGCCATGGTTGTGCCCACAACCACTGTGAGGGACTCTGGTTCCTCACGCTAGTATTCAATTGTTCATTTGTGTCCTACTGTTCAGACTCACCTCTGTGCATTATAGTGACAACGACCTACAGTGACATTGAACCCCCCGTCTAGGAGTGCTAGCTTAATAAGCCGTCTTCGGAACGCCCCCTACCTGTTGGCGTCCTGCCATACGTTCTGTCTTAACCCGCGCCAGTCCTCTCGAGGCCTGTGTCGGGTGCAGGTCGTAATAAGCAGATAATAGCCTGGCTAATATAAATCCCCCTTTAAGGTCGCTTTCATATAGGTGTGGGAAAGCTTATAGGATTAAGTGGAAGTTAAAACATAATAAGATATAATAGGATAGAAACTATACTAGGAGTAAAAATAATAACGTATTTATCTAAACTATAAAAGGATACCATCTTACATCCTGTAGTTAGCTAGGTTCTATAGCGGCTTCAAACTTAAAGCCGTACTAAGGTTCTCAATAGCATCTTTAAAGTATTAGTCCCCGCCTTTACAGCGTGTAGAGCTTCGACTATTAAACTATAGATATCTGCCAATTGGCTCTTCGCTAAAGCCTTATAATATCTCTCATCCCGTACCATTAAGAAACCCAGAGTCTTGTCTGCCCTGGGAAAAGATTAAGTAACAAAGCGGTTTAAGTAGTCTGCCTATGTATAGTACGTAGTAAGGGTAAGACCGTGAAGGGTTTCAGCTTATTTATGCATTCTATGCGTGCCGGTGAAAAGCGGGTTGTTGCATTATAACTAGGTTCTCTATTTCTTTAATTCCAGGCTGCTCTTTGCTGAAAAACAAGTCGCCAGGGTATAGCACACCTAGAAGGGTCCAGGAGAACACGAAAATCCAAACCGAGGAGGTTTGCCCGGGGTTCAAGACCTAATAGAGGTGTATATTCCAATACACTAAAACATCGCGGAGACTCGGCTTGTAAAGAGCAATTTAATCTATATCATCCCTAAAATGAAGTTTGAGGGAGATATATTTCAAGTCTAGGGCGCTGATAAGTAAAAAGAACTCCATGATTGAGCTTAGATAGTTAACTGTATCGTGTATTCTGTATTGTCGGCAGTCGTGAATGGGATTCCGGCTTTAAGCACCAATCGACCCCGATTAACGTAAATATCGGTTCTATCAGGACTGTTAGCAGTATATAGAAAGCTTACAACGGAACTACTTCTAGCGATGAACACTGAAATAGTATACTGCGATACCTCTCTATTCTGGTGTTTGAGGAGGATCTTAAAGGCTTGTTCTGACGCCGAAGCTGCCGAAAGGCGCAACAAGTTACCCCTAGCCGGGTCAAGTATAGACTGAAGTGTACCTGCCCTAGTAAAAAGGTCGTAAAGGGCGTCGATGATTGTTTCTATCTTTGTACCTGAGGTCATAGTTCCTCGAGATAGATAATCTATCCAGGCGACCAGTAAATTTGACTTGTGCTAGTCTATCACCAGCTGCACAAGATCTCGCCTGGGCTCCGGAGAGAGATGGCTCAGGAAGGCGGGAAAGACATTGCCATTGGTACTACAAACTTGTAATAGAGCCCCAATTGTTATACTGTTCCTGGGCATCAAGGGGAGCAGGATATCAGTGATCTGGCGCTCGCGAGCTGTATCGCGACACGAACGACACCTGGTGTCGGGTGTAAGCCAAGGTCGCGAAGAAGCCAGCGAATGGTGGCAGTCCCTTGATTCCAGTGGTAAAGGGCTCCAAAGTGCGTAAAGGAGACACTTAACGATGAAGCCCCGCGACTGTAAAAGCTCAAACCCGTTGTTCAAAAATAGCCAATACTTTCGCAACGTTGCCACCGTGGCGTAGCTGCAGGCAGTGTGGAATGCTTCCACAGAAGGCGTCAACATGCGGGATAACACTGGGCCGCTCAACGATGCTTTCTGAGCCCGCTGAAGCAATAGAGGGAGGATAGGTATGAGTCTCGACTGTTGCGCAAGGCCAAAGTACCTGTACTGCGCTTCGTTTGGATTCGGTCGCCGATATGCACCTTCCGTAAATTGATCGAGAGTTTGGGCGGCCATTGGACTAGATGATCTCGATCAGACAACACCGCGGTTCAGAAAAGTCTGCGGCTGCTGCGAGCAGCGCCGAGTTGTCCGAGGCAATCAATTCCATGTACCGCTGGTATGAACAAGCCCGCGTCGGTATGTATACCTTGTTGATGTTGGTGTCTGGGCATCCGAGTGACGCGTCGAGTCCATTTCACGATGTATTTTGAAACAGCGGATAGTCCACTCGCGGGTAGACTCCCTAGGAGTTACTGGTGCCGGGAACCTCGAGGTCTATGGATGCGACTGGAAGAAGATCGGCGAGAAATAGGTCCACCGTTGCAACAGGCAGCCGCATCACCGGTATAGACACGACCGTCCTCGCTCCTTGCCCGCGATCAGCTGTACAAGCCCTCGATCGCCGAGCGCATGTCCTGGGCTGCGAATCGGCACGTCACGCGCGAAGAGGACATGGCCTATTGCCTTATGGGCCTCTTCGGGGTGCAAATGCTACTAATATACAGCGAGGGCAGGGCCGTTCCGCTTAGGGGAGTTGGGCATTAAGTTGGGCTAGGATCTGGTCCGTCTTGGCTCGAAAGTCTTTGAGAGGGTCGCTGGTGGGGAAGGTCTGCAAGATCGGCCGGGCCGAAATGCGCCGGGTGTTGCTTTAAGGTCGCCGGCCGGTTGGTCGCCCACCTATTACCTAGATTCGTTTTCCATGATTCCTAAGCTAGAAAGGATCCAAATATGCGGTAGCTGTACGGTCCCAATGGCCCATTTTCTGTCCCCCAGCTAAAATTTGTCGCCTGAAGAAATACACATCCCGCGAATAATCCGTAGGAGGCTACTCCAAGGACATATAGCGGCTACAAATCAGCTCCAAGCATACACACAACGACTCGAGAAGGTATGAGAAGCCGTGGGTAGGGTGACCTAGAACTGGGTAGGATGACTCGTGTAAGGGGGAGTGGGTCCGACTTGAAGCCCAGTTTCGGCCATGACCGGAGTATATTGGTAGATACTATGGGGTGGTACATACTATATACCAGTCGCAAATTTGAATTGGTACCGAGTATACTAGTACATGATTTTGACTCAGGACACAATACACCAGCAGGTGGAATATTGTTAACACCCAGGATTCCCATTTCGACGGCGACCGCTACATTACCGGACTAGAAAGCGGTGGTGGCGGCGAAGATCATGGCTGGAAAGTTGCATGTTTCTGCAGATCGTGGGTCGGGTTCCGGCGAGAGAAGACGATGACAGTGTAGAAACGAATGGCACCATCTTTACTATTGACAAAACCATTGATTCTAGGAGGAGAGCAGCCCACACATGCTACCGTAGATACAAGTAAGACATGGAGAAATTGTGTTTCATATTTAGTCCCTCATGTTGAGTCTATACGCTCAAACAGTCCAATATTCCAGCAGAATAAGGGGACTAATAGGGTGGTCTGTCATACACATCCCCTTAATGCCCAACCCACGCCCCAACTCCTCGCAGAAGGTCGCTCGTTGTGGGTTAATCCGACAATGTTGAGCTGGTACGTGGCTTGGTTGGCATGTCGAGGACCGGACGGCGGGTAGGAATAAGGGCACTTGACGAAGCCAAGCAGCAGACAAGCATCGCCGAGGACTTCATTTACAGCCTGTTAGATGCCGATTCGAAACTTCTGACCAATTTGGATGCTCCAACACTGATGGAAGGACGGCGAAAGGGTCTCTGACCGCTGTTGTCTTGGCAAGGGCGTTTTGCAAGCGTGCTGCGTTTGCACATCAGCCGGTAGGTGCGCTGATTGTTGCTCGGATCGGTGGCTGCTGATCTTGTGTGTTTTTTGCGGTGCCAGAACCAAAATCTGTTGGAGATCGGCTTCGACAATGCCCTCGAGCGAGCCGAGAGCCTGGACAAGTTCTGGGTGGCCCACCAGCGCCCGGTGGGACCTCTCCACGGCCTTCCCATCACCATGAAGGACAATTCCACGTCGAAGGGATGGGTACGACAATAAGATACGTAGGCTGGATCGACAGATTTGAAGGAAATAAGTCGTCAGAGCTGAAGCATCGTGCCGAGAGCGAGTTGGCCCGTAAGCTCGAGTCACTGGGGGGCGTTGTCATTGCAAAGAACACGTTGGTGTAGAGGCTATGGTACGGCGAGACTAACAAAAATATTCTGGGATACTACTGGAATCCGAGAAACTAGAAACTCTACTCGGAGGCAGTTCGGGAGGCGAGGGCGCAATATAAGCGTTGAGGTAGCGCTGTCGGCTTCGGTACAGATATTGGCGGATCCGTTTCCATGCCCGCAGCCTTTAACGGCTTTTTCAGCATCAAGCCTTCGGTCGGTAGATTGCCCGCCTTGGACATGCCAAATCCATCCCCCGGTCAGATCAACATCCAAACCGTCGTCGGAATGCTGGGTGCTTCCGTTGCCTCACCGCGTCATGTGTTCAAAGCCATTCTCTCCAGCGAGCCGTGGCTCACCGACCCGGGAGTTCTACCCATTCCATGGAGAGATCCGTCCGACGTCGAAACAACCAGGCTCTCGTTTGCCTCTATGGATTTAGACGGGGCGGTAATGCCCCACCCCCAATCCTGCGCGCTTTGACCACGGTCAGGGATGCACTAGTTCTAATTACTTGCGAGCGGCCACGAGGTCCGTACCAGTATTTTTCCGCGATATCGCACGTTCCGCTTTAGCCCAAGGCTGGTGATCCCAGCAGCAGCTGCCGCCTCGCCCCCTGGGAGTCCGAGGAACCCAACACGGTAATCTAGCGTGATGGCGATGAGAGGCATGTTTTGCGCCACGCTCTCTTGGACGAACCAGGAGTAGTTGGAGTTGAGGTCGGCGCCGAACCCGTCGCCAAAAGCCCCGCCATACAGCCAGACGGCAACGGAGAGCTTCTTATTCATCTTCAGCACCTTCTGTGACGGTCTAATGATGTTTAAATTCAGGCATTCGGCTGACTTGCCAGTCACATTGGTCGCCTTCATGGTCTGGGCTCCAACCCCTGATTGGCAGATGGAACCGTAATACTCGGCCGAACGTTCGCCTTTCTATTTCTCGTTCCAGGGGATCGGGTTGCCGAGGATTGGTGAGCTGTAATAGGGAATCCAAAGGAAGAGATCCTGAGAGAATCCGGGAAGGTGGTGGCCGACATAGCTCCCGTTAAGCGTCTTTGCGACTGGCGCACGCTGGCCAGCCGCCGGCAGCGGGAGAAAAACCAAGAGAATAAGCTTCATGCTCGAGGCGGCGTTATCTTTATGAGTAGAACAGGTATCGAATACATGAGGTGTGGTACCTTAATATACCCATGGTCCCGGGAACCGGGTTCTCGCAAGCTCGCGCGCCGGATGGTTTAACCTGCGGCTAAACATTTGATGAGGGGAGAGAATCCTTACCGACCCAAACACCCCATCACCAACATACGTAAGCGGGTCATAGGGCGGAAACAGTTCCGCCGATTCTTACCCAAGGACGGTGGAGTTGTCCGGGGATGGCGGTTGGGGAAGCCGTCTTGCCGCAAAAGCCTCCACATGGGCTCTTGAAGGATTCAGTGCAACGTCATCCCCCGCCCCTTCAGTTGGTTAGCATTTCATACGAAATGAGAATCTGAGAAACTGGGATGGCCCATCCCGAAGACCAAAGAGCCCGCCAACTGTAGCGACAGCGCTGGCAACCTTGCTGGATCCGGGCAGCTGTTGTGACAACGTGGGCCTCCGAGATAATTTTGTCTGTGATATCCTCAAGGAAGCCAATCTTGCGGCTGCTAGGAAATTAAACTCTTGAGGAAAACATGGCAGAGAATTTTCAGCGCGCAGAAGTCGCTGGGCCATCGAGAATACCTTAGCGGCATCAATTCCTCGCACCACGCCGACTCCGCAGAGACGCCGCGCCTTGAGGCTATGACTGGCTGCAAAGGCCTTCAGCTAAGTAGGTTGAAAAATCCGAGTGCGAGAACAGCCGTGTGCGACTCCAACTCCCGCTGATTCGGAGAATAGACGCCACGGCAAGCGGACCCCAAACACGATCCCAAACCCGTTCTCCGGCACAGGACAGGAGATCGCAATCGCGCAGATTCCGAGTTACATTTATCCATCCAAAGAAGCACACAAACTCAGCAGAAAAAAATTGAGCCCGAAACGCGCACTTGAGCCCGTATCCTCGCCAAGAACCGCCTGCCTCAGCTCGCCAACTCCGCCTCAATAATGCCCTCCATATCGCCAGGGTCGGGAGACTCCCACACCTCGACGACCTTAAGGCCAGCTGACTCCACCAGCTCAACCCAATGCCGCTTCGAGCGCTGTATCCCAGCGAGGAGAAGCATCATGGTGACGTCCGCTGCCGCGAAGAATGGAGGGCATCCCTGTTCTGGGATCACCGCTTCGTTTATCAAGAGGCGCGAGTACCCGGGCTTCATTACGGCAGCTACGGCCTTGAGGAGCGTGCGGCATCTCTCGTCGGTGAAGTCATGGAGCACAAAGTGGGTGTAGTACGCCAACGCGCCAACGACGGGCTGGGACGAGAAGATATCGTGCACCATCGGGCGGATCCCAGGGCTGAGCTTTTCGAGGGACGCAATCGTCCCTGGGAGATCCTGCAGAACAAGGTGGTTCTTCGTGGACGGGAACCTCTTCACTAATGCCTCAAGGTGATTCCCCTTCCCCCCGCCCATGTCCACGAGAAAGGTGGACTCGGCAGACTTGGCAGGCTCAAAGGGCTCCAGGAGACGCTCAGCTACTGGATACCACTCGAACCATTGCCGACAGCTGATTTTGGTGGCAGCCATGCACGTGTTGAACCGCTTGGCTCTCGCCGAGTCTTTGTGAACCCACTCAAAGAAGGGCAACTCGGTGTCGAGCCCAAACTGGAATGGAGCGTTCCTGCCGTCAGTCGGGCAGTCGTATCCGTTGATTCTGAAGTACTCAGGCGCTCGATTCGCTACACGGGCCGCATGTTCGCTGGCGTGTACGGCATACGCTTCGATATATGGCACAGCCATTGCCTTGGACAGCGCCGTGGCAACATATTTGCGTTCACCAGACTCAGCGGCGTAGTCGATGGCCGTCAGCATGCGCATAATCCGGGCTAAATTTGGCCTGTCAGCGAAGCTATCACCGTGTGTCAGTCCACAGGGGCCATACTCAGCATGAGCTCCTCGGCTTTGCAGGTCTCTGCCAGCTCAGTCAAAGAGACCGGATTCCCGTTGCCCTCCACAAGTTTATGAAAGATGCCTAGGTCTACTCCCGAGCGAATGGCGAAGTTGGAGATGGGGGTCTGGTAATTCGTGTCAAGACTGCTCATAGAGAGGTTGGGACTTCTTGTTCACACCTGGAAGATCTGCGAAAAGGCGACCTCCTCCGGGACCTCCAAGGAGCTGACAAGCTTCTTCGCGGCCCTGAGAACCTCCTGACGGTCTGGGTCGGTGAGTGTCTGGACTTGCACTATGAGCTCTTGGAGCGTCTGGTTGGCGCTTTGAACGTCTATAACCATCTCGTTCGGAGACATGTTGTGAGGTGTTGCTGATTATCGGTGGTCTGGTCTTGGCTATCGCGAGTGCCCGCCGTGAGAAGGTCAGACAAAGACGAAGACGCGAGTGGTCAAATACTAGTAGGCCGCGCTCTGGGAGCATCTCGGCCACGTGCAGTGTTCTTCAAGATGGCCGGTGTGGTTACCCGGTTCAGCCACCGATACCCCGCCCCGCCTTCACACCAACTCGGCGCTCTTCCCCAATATGATGTTCGGCAAAAATTTCGGAGGCTGACTTTTCTAAGCATCGAGGCTGTCTCCTCTTATAAGATAAGGCAAGTCAGAATGCCAAGATGCGAAAAGCGGGGCGCTTACTGATGCAGTGCCATTCTCAAGAGCTGACATGGTTGGAGCGTGTAAACATTGAACGTCACGGTGGGTAGGTACCTATTCTCTTTCAAAATGACCCTCCACGCTCTTGGACGGGCCTTTCGCTAAAAAACGTACTGGTGGTGGATTGAAGACGACCTAGCGTTTCAGCAATGTTGTTTGCGCTAGCAGCCCTTGAGAGCCAATCCCCATCGCGCCAGAGGCGCGCCGCGTGGTGTTTCGATCTCCCCCTGTCCCCACCACATGTTTCACTACCAAACTCCAGCCCCTGAAACCGACGGCAACATCTTTTTGGCCGGGCAGATGCTCGTTGACAGTTCCATCCCTCCACCAACACTTTTAACGCACAGTATACATTTCGTCTGAAGAAAAATGGACCGCAAAAGCGCCGAATACAAGAATGTCTCGTTACAGGATGACCCAGAAGAGGCACGATCCAGTACAGAATTCGACGATTCACACATCAACGATGAGGAGGAGTGGAAGACACGACAGACCCGGAGCCCGAGGAGCCAGGATTGGCACGAACCAAAATACAGGACAAGGAATATTTTGTCAACTTTTCAGCTGTGGAGGGGACTCATCGATACCTGCCTGCTGCTCATCATCCTCACATTATTAGTCCTACTACTCCGAAAAGAAATCATCCCAACGCAGCAGAATGTGCTCCAAGTAGGCGGCGATTACACCGGTGCCGGACCACAGAGTTTGTCTCCTTCATTGACCACGTCGCCCTTCCCCAGCAGAGCTAACCGAAATTCAGTCTCAACCAAAATCGTCAAGTGGAATGCCGACGCGGCGTTTGTCCCGAACAAGACAGCCGATTTCTTCTCAAAGCAGACCCTCGCCAAATGGAACACGCTAATGCCAGCCAACGCCGGCTGGGACTCTGCCGGCGATAGCGACATAGGCTTCTCAACAACTTCCATGACGCACCAGCTGCACTGCCTGTTCATGATGGGCCGCATCTACGCGGGCGTGACCGAGAACATGACGAGTCGCCTGCCACATGACTACCATGCCCATTTCCTACACTGCATCGACTACCTGCGCCAGGCCATCACCTGTGCGGGCGACACAGCGCTGGAGCCGCACTCGGATCTTGATTCCGACGATCTGGGCCCGTTGGACGGCTCGTGGCAGGGGATGCATGTGTGCAAGGACTATGGTGAGGTTCTTGGGTATTTGGAGGTTCAGATCAAGGAGGGTGTACGGACTGTATTGCCGATTGATGACTGACGGGGACAAGTTCTGATCCGCCTACTTTCAGCATAGTTGCAACGTGAGCAGTCGGCCGTGAGTTTAGTTTTCATCCGATTGAGGACCATGAATGAAGCCAGGGAGAACGAGAGGTGTCTGGGCGGACATGTTTTATTGGCGCCGGAGAGATGTTGTTGTGGGCGAGTTTTCGCTGATGAGCTTCAACTAGTATCGGGAAGTGGGACGGCACGTGAGAGAAGCCGCGATGGCAGTGAGCAGCCGAGGAATGATGGCGAACATAGGGCATGAAATCGTCGGAAGGGGTGAGCTTTTATGCCCCGCCACGGTATCCCTCTCTGTGCATCGGCAACTGCGTCTCTTGCCCCAGCTTCCACGCCGGCCATGCCGGCTGAAACAGGAGACTTTGGTATCAAAAATGAGGACATTTCCAGCTGGTGGCTTTGGCGGTGAGCATTTTATGAAAGCCACCTGTCGCGTTGGATTGACAGACGATGCCGGGGGGACTCACTGTGGGGCCCACTGCTCTCTTTGTTGCTTAGGCAGGTAGCTCACTTGACTCCCGCACTGGGCGGCACACAGCTCTCTCTTTCCCTTTCATTTTTTCCTTGTCAGTGTCCCCCATCTTCCCTCTGCCGCCCAAGTTCCTCCTCCCATCTGCAACACATATACCACAATAACATAACTCGCATACACCACAACAACATGGACCAAGCCGATTTTCGCTTTTTCGACTTCGCAGACCTCGATTGGCGCCCCGCCCGCGACGGCACCTACAATGTGCAATTCACCATTTACGATGGCGACACCAGAAGGTGGCTCGGCGTGACCGTTGTTGGCGTCGATCGGGAGAAGGCTACCATCATGTGGGATGGACGTAACGCTGTCCAAGGTTGGGCGCCTATTCACTCGGCTCTCGGGGCAGGTATCGATAGCGGACAGCTGGGGCTCGACGTCACGGCCGTCAACATCACGTTCGACGGCACCATTCTGTCCGTCTCAAGAGACAGCGACAGCGATACCACCCCCTACGTGCACTACGTAAGCCCTGACAGCTACGGGTTGCTTCTGGACATGGAGACGGTAACGCGCGACCAGCTGTTTGAGCTGGGCCGCCTCGCGCCCTGGGTTGACATCGTGTCGACCCGCTCGAAAAAGCTCATCTTCAAACACTACTCCGACGTACGCGCCCGCAACATTATGGTCGACCCCACCAACAACCTCGTCCTTATCGACTTTGGCACCGCCGTCCGGCGTGGCAAGGTTCTCAGCGGGGCCGTTACATACCGCCTGCTTTTGCGTTCCGACCACTGGCCTTTGTGTCGTACACGAGGACAGACGCCCCGCCGGGTACCCCGAGCTGGAGAGGGAAAGAGAAGAAGAGCCAAACGACTTAGCCATGCAGAATAACGCCGATGTCGCGGCCGTCATCGTGCTGGTGCACGACCTCGTCACGCGCAGCGCAGCCGACACTGCCGACGACCTCTACATCGACCGCTTGAACGGTACGGGAACCGACGCCCTCCTCCGCCAGAAGTGGATCGCACACCCCAATGCCCTCCTCGACCACCCCGCCGACGATTACCGTGCCGCCCTTGTCGAATGGCTCACACGCCGCCGCACTGAGCCTGGCCACTATTTGGACGGCGCTAGCGCCCCGCAGGCCTTTGCCTTCCCCGACCACATGCCTATGCCGGCCGCAGAGGAGGTGCAAGACCTCACGAACCGAAAGATGGCCCCCTGGAAGTTTCTGCGCCGTGATGCTGTCCGTACCGGCCATGCTGTCATCGGCTGGGTGCGCCCAGCTACCGTCGCTCTCGACCGCTCGCGCACGCTCCTGGCCACGGGTGTGTACCTGGATGACGGCGACGACGACGACGAGGGCCCGAGACAGGAGGCAAAGGGAACGGCCAAGGGAGAGACGGTAAAGAATCAGCGCGGCGTGCCGAATCGGCGATCTCAAAGGGCGGCGGCATTGTTGAAGGCGACATTGTTAAAGGAAGCAAGTCCGAAGTGACTTTTTTTTCTGTCTACTACTTAAAAGAAGAAGAAAAATCTGCCCCTCTGTAAGAATAGATGTTTTTTTTCTTACCGCCACCGCCATTGTGACCACCCCCGCGACCTTAGAGCCTCTCGAGGTCAAATCGGTGTTCTCACAAGGCCCAATACCTCTTGTTGGGATGACATCTCGTTTGATGGAAGGCTCAATATGGGGCGGAAATTAAATGTTGAGCCACAGTCTTAGATAGCTTCCGCTTTCGGCACTAGGTGGACTCGAAACAAAGAGACTGCGGCCTGATTCGGATGAAATATCCTTTGTCCTGCCCAGTTTACCACCGTTTGTCACAAAATAACGCCCATTTCCCACGGTCCGTCCATCATCGTTCCAATTCAAGTCCACCAGCAGTTAAGCACAAGCGCAAGCCTAACCAGAGCCAGGCAGGGGGGTCTCTCAAGAGGGACAAATAGGTAGAGTAGTTTGGCGCAACCATGACACGCACTAAATTCGGTGGGTGGAGTTGCAACTGATCATCAGGTCTTTGTCAACCTAACAAGTGAGAACGCGTCAGATAAATGCGTCCCAACCCAAGTCAATGCTGAATCAGCTTCTGGGCCGTCCCGTCTATTTAAGCCTTGCTAGCCTAACCACAGGGCTGTGTAGTGTGTGGGGCCATTGTGCAAGTGAGACGGAGGCTATAGTGCAAAGAGACGTTCTCATTTCCCTCCGGGCAGGGACCCTTCCCTTCCGCCAGAGCCTTCGTGCGGTCTCCGGCCCCTTGCCGACTGGTCTGTGCACACGGAGCAGAGTGGGGCTCAAAGCGCCGGCCGGCTACCGGCCCGTGTTGTCTCACTAAAATCGGGAGGTTACCCTCGAGAAACGTGCCTGGCAGTCTCAGGATGGAATAACTTGCCTGGTCAAGACGCAGCCTACAAATCAATTCCTACAACCTACAAACACCCTACTTTTCAGAACAAAACTCGAGACACTTGACCGCCCGCTCGTTCTCCTTGGCCGTATCCACAACGTTAGGAACACAAGATTCCTAGCCACGATCAATGACAACCACTGCATCTGCGTTTATCCGAGACACGCCACGGGGCTCACAGGCCCACCTCAATCAAGCAAATTATCTGTCCCACTGTCCCCACTCGCTGTGGAGCACGAGGGACCAAACATGCCACGCAGCGGCAACAAGGTTCCCCTCACCACCCGCTCCAAGTCTCAGCGGCAACATTCACCCTTATCGACGCCCGATCACCTCATACCTACCTACCCAGCCAAAGCACGCACGCAATGGCGTCCGGCACCCACAACTTCGTCTTATACGACGTGGCATTCGCCTCGCCTTGCGAGGAGAACACCTGCGCCCCCAACCCGTGGAAGGCCCGATACGCCCTCAACTTCAAGGACGTCGCATACAAGACAGAATGGGTGCAAATGACCGACATCACCAAGATACGGAAGGCCTTGGGCGTGCCGCCGTGCCGCAAATTCGCCGATGGCACCGATTTCTACACCCTTCCCATCCTGGTGACGGACACCAAGACCGGGAGCGCCTTGGGCGACTCGTTCGACATTGCAAATTACTTGCAGGATAAATTCCCTGACGCGGGGGCGGGGGATCTCTTCCCTAAGCAGAATCTCGAGTATACGCTGCCGAATGGGATGGACATTCTGGTGCCGTTGTCAGAGCGCAACGATGATATCCACCCCGATTATGTCCGCTTCCAGTCCAACGTTGACATGGCGTTCTCGATTCATGCGCAGCTGACTGCGAACGGCATGCGTTGGGACCCGGAGGTTGAGGGAGAGGTTAAGGCGGAGTTTTTACGGAGAGTGGGTATGATGTCCTGGGAGGACTTCAACATTGATGGTGAGGCTCGTGAGAAGCTGATGAATTCGCTGCGGGATACGATTGAGCGACTGTCGGTCTTGCTGAAACGCGATACCAGTGGGCCGTTCATGCTGGGGACAAAACCATCGTACGCGGATATCATTGTCGGTGGTTGGTTGCGGATGTTAAGCAAGACACTGCTGGAGAGTGAGTGGGAGCAGGTCAAGGGGTGGTATGATGGTGTCTTTGGAAAGCTGCATGCCGCGTTGCAAGAGCGCTTTGGCGATGTGAAATAGGGAATCAATCAGTCTTGAGACCCAAGGTACCCATCGGCGAAGAGGGATCGGAATATTTGATAGCATGCCCCCTGATATGCCCTCTCGGAAAAGAGTTTTGTGACGAGACTGATGCATTCAGAGAGTTGAGCTGGATTCTTTTATTTGAATATACAAAAAGGGCCTCGGGCCGCACCCAGAGCAACAATGGAGTTTAGCGGATACTGTTCAAGGTAAGCATTTGTTTTGCGCGCCCGCAGTTGTCCGGAGAGGTGTTCCCCGCCGAGACACGGGGAACATGCATGCCGGAGCTAATGCAGTATGGGCTGCGCCGACCCCACTCCCCCCGCCGGCAGGCGCTCCGGCCACGTCGTCAGCTGTCTTTCAACCTCATCACTCTCAAGCCCACAGCTCACCACCTACCTCCCAAAAATGGCCTCACCCCACCTCAAACCCTCCCTCCTCTTCGTCAGCCACCCCCTCACAGGCCATCTAACCCCCACCCTCCGCGTCGCAGCCGCTCTCCCTCACCAGGGCTTCCCAGTCTTCTTTCTCGGGCCCACCTTTCATAAGACACGCATCGCCGCCGCCGCAGGCGGAGAAATCACCTTCCTGCCTCTCCTCGGCACAGCCGACTTCAACGACCTCGCGTATTACTCACCTGATAACCCCAACCCCCCGACGTCGAATTACTTCTCGCTCCCCTGGCAGCGGCGCGGGTGGATAGATCTCGAGCGGACATGGATTGACCCGATCCCGGATGAGTGGCGGAGTGTGGTCGCGGCGCTGAAGGAGGTGTATGCGCGGGAGCCAGCGCGGAAGGTGATTGTGGTGGCGGAGGCGATGTTCTTTGGTATCATGCCGTTGTTTTATGGCGCGGAATTGCCTGAGGGGATGGAGAGGCCCAGAATGGTGGCGTTGAGTGTGACGGTGCCGTTTGTTAGGAGCAGGGATGTCCCTGCTTTTTTTGTTGAGGAGGAAGGGAAAGGAGGAGAGGGTGAGAAGGAGGGCAGAGAGGAGGCCTGGCGCAGGTGGGAGGTGTGTACGGGAGGGTTGAAGAAGAGGATGGAGAGGGCGTTACGCGAAGCTGGTGCGGTGTTGGAGGGCGGTCTGGAAGGGGCGTTTCTGAGCGGGCAGAATTATACGTGCCATGAGAAGATTTTGCAGCTCGGAGTGCCAGGATGGTTCTACCCGCGGCTTGATTGGCCTGAGGGCTTTAAGTTTCTGGGCGTACTTCCGCCAGCGGAGGAACCAGTAGGCGGGTGGGCGAACTTGCCGGCGTGGTGGGATGAGGTGAAGGGAGCAAGAGAAATGGAGAAGAAAATCGTGGTTGTTGCCCAAGGCACGGTAGAGGTGGATCCAAACGACTTGATTCTTCCTACCTTACGAGGTATGGCTGGAAGACCAGCCGATGTTCTGGTCGTCGCCATCTTGGGTAGAAAGGGGGCTGTGTTGCCCGAGGATTTCGCAGTGCCAGAGAACGCGCGTGTTACTGATTATCTTCACTACGACGCCGTCCTACCGTATGCGAGCGCGTGGGTTCATAACGGCGGATATGGTGCGGTCCAACACGGGATAGCGCATGGCGTACCGATGGTTGTTGCGGGAGAGGGAATGGACAAAGTCGAAAACGCGAGGCGGATCGAACGGAGTGGAGTCGGGCTAAACCTGGGACCGCCGGGTCCGTGGGCAGAGGAGGTACAGAAAGCTGTAGAGCTGGTACTCGATGAGGCGAGGTACTGGCAGGTGGCTGCAAAGCTGAGGGATGAGTCGGTTGGATTGCGCTGCTTCAAGTCTGTTGGTGATGAGATTGACGGCCTATTCTGACGTAATCAAGCCCTCCTCTGGTGCGGGCAGGGCCTTTCGCGATGCCAATAGAGTCTACAGTATACCTTTAATCACCCGAGTCTAGCTCTTTTGGCCGCAAGGTTGCCAATGCGACTGAATTTGCGAAGTGTGCGAGGGAGACGTTCCCTGGAGAAATATCATTCTTCAAACCCGAAAGTCTGCCCCCCACGCTAGCTCGCTCAGCCCAAGACGCAATGTCAAGGGGACAACGCCTCCTCAACTCGGGTAGTTGTCAGGGCCACTAAACCACCATCTCATGCATTGGACTCGTCTCCGGGAGCTCCCCGGTGTTGATGACTGTGCATGACAGTAATACCCAAAGTTATTGACACACACACTCGTTCGGTGTCCCGGTTTCAAGGCGACTCGCGTCAATATGGTGTACAGACAACCAACTCGGCCTTGTTGATGTTTACCTGAGGTTCCTTTCTCCGTGTCGAGGCTTGAGGTGGGCATTGAATCAGGTTGGTGTGGTTGGCATTGATGATGGACATTATTCTGCCCCGTGACATCGCTCCGCAATCTCGGCAGTTCGGATGCGCGGATTTGGTGCCCGGCGCAGCTGAGTATCAGATCGCCGACCAGCCATGCATGTCCTCTGGATATTCAATCACAGAGCCGTTCTGTTTCAGCGATCATTTCATCCCAACTTTCAGTCTCCCCAGCCCAGAAAAAGAGTCCATTAATGTTGCAGGAATTCTGCTTTGGGGTAAAATGACTTCCCGTCTGCTTCCAGACCACCGTGAACCCGTATCATACACAGTGTGAGGGCTGGCGCATTAATTGGACAAATGAGTGGCTTTGGCGACGCCAATATCCACTGCTCCCTAAACTTTCATCCTAACATTAGATCATCGAGATGCTGCAAATGAGCGTACCAGTGCCTCGGTGTTGTATCTGCGTCTCGATTAACGGGCGACTTATTTGTTGCGCACCGCTCGGGCAGTGTGTCCTCGGGGACTGGACAATGCTGTAAGCGAGCCGTGTCTTTCCCGAGCAGCGACGGCTCACGGGCAAGATTGAGCCGACGCCAAAGCCGCGAAATCCGATCCATCTCGCTGCATCCAAAGGCCAGGAAAAACCCAAGTTTGGTGTCGACCCAACTGCCAAACTCGCCCAGTTAAGCGGTACCGGGGCAGTGGAATGGAGGTTCTGTGAAAATCCTTTTGGAATCCGAGATCCCGTGTTGCCGTTTGCTGAACTATTTTTCGCCTGGAGGTCCCTGTCATTTGACGGGCGTCTGGGACTGTCGATTTGACCCAAGTCATCTTCCCGTTTTGGTTCTATTACAGTGCAATGACTGGTTGCCAATAACCAGGTTTCGGCCTGCAGTGATGCAAGTTGGCGTCTGCGGCGCAAAATAGCTCGCATCCTTCAGATTCTGTCCACTTCGTTTTCAGCTCATCTTGGCTGCCGAGCATGCTGGAAGGCCGCTTTGCTCCGCTCAAGTGATTTACGGCGCTGCGCAGCAATTCCAGCTGGAGGCTCGTCTGGGCGCTCGGGGGATAATGTAGCGAGATTCCGGACACCTGGTGTCAAGCCTGGTCGGGTCGAATGTGGCTATAACTGTGTCACATCGCGCTATCACATGGCCCATCACGATGCCTTCGCACCGGTGCGCCATCATGTCTTCTCCACGCCGAAGGGCCGCTGTCGTCGCTCACCGTTTTCAGCGCTAGGTGTCGTCTTCGGCCGTCGGTGCCGTAATGTGGTCAGTGCGTTGCAGCATCGTCCTGCAGCGCACGAGCGAGACGGGATGGAGGGGCAACTCTATTCGACGACATCGATGCAAAAGGTTGGTTCGTCCCACCCAATTCGGCACCTTCGTTCATCGAATTCCAAACACAAGAGACCTAGGTCTCCGCGTGGGAATCTCAAATCTCGTCTTTCACATCTCGCGTGCGGTGGGTGTTGCGATGGGGATTGTCTGTGGATCGGCGCAGCTGTCTGTCGAACCGTGATGGCCCTCGGATCCAACGTTGTAGCACCAACGCCCCCAACGGCGGGAACCTGGGCTGAGGTGGGCAGCTGACCGGGGCCGCTTCCGCGTCTGCTTGGGAACGCAAAGCAGCTCGGACCCCAGGGCGCCGAGTGGCAGCTGTCAACCACGCAGCTGCATCTTCACCGCACGCCCTCATGCGCTGGAGCGGTTTGCAAACATCAATGCGCTGCGATTTACCGCCTCCCGCGCATCGGGGCTTATGGCAACGACGGCAGTTCGTTGCGCAGCAGTCGCAGAGGCAATCGATTGGGGAAGTCTGCCCTTGAGCGAAGAGGAATGGGGGCCGCTCGGTCGAGGTAAGGCTGGTTGGCCTGAGCGTCCTGCAGATGTTTTTGGTGGTCGATTGGCGATCTTATCTTCCATGATGGGCCGAGCGCGACTTTGCTCCTGTCGTCCAGAAGGGTTCTATGCTCACCAACCTTTTCAGTCAGTGTGGGTGTCAAGATCGAACGACGGCAATACATGTAGGATCCGGGGAAATGCATGAGCCTGCGGGTAGCATCCAAAACCTGATGCTAGATGAAGACAAGTTCTACTTTTGCACGCGTTGGTCCCTTCCCAACGCCCGAATGTCTCGCGATTGCTTCTGACTGCTAACGGTCAAGACTTGAGTGCCGCTCGGCACGCAAAACTAGCGCCAAATCGCCGACAAAGCACACGGGAAGCTTCCGAACTTTTCACAGAGAATTCCTCAACCCCCTGGGCAGAAGAAGTGAGCGAAGGAAGACCACGGGAAGATCTTGGCCGGGCGTCACGGATGCCGTCCCCTGCCCCCCATTTGTGTGCCGCTGCATTGACTCCCGCCCCCTGTCCTCTCAGTCACCCGGCACCCGCCTCCCGTCGCTCCCCTTAGCTGGGCTTGCTTGAGGGAAGGAACGCAGTGAGCAGCCCGCCTCTGCGCGAGGTTCATGCCGGCAGCTGCCGTGTCAGTTTAGATATGATACCCGCTAAGAATTTTTGGTTATTTGGGGCGAACTTTGCCCTGTCTGTTCCTGCTACTCCCAAAACTCGCATTTGCATCATCGATCCCCTTTTGCCAATCTACCTGCTACGCCAATTTCTTAGGCGGCACAGTACCCGTCGCGACGGGTCTCCCGCGAAGAACCCGATGACGTGGTGCGTTAATTAAGACAGAGTTAGGGTTCCGGGTTAAAGATCTCGACTTCACATCGCCCGATATTTCGGCGCAAGTTGGCGCCAACCACAACATGAGCGACTCACCGCCGACATCCGGAGCGGCCCCGCCAGCAAACGGAACATCGCCGCTTTCTCCTCCACCTCCTCCCCCGCCTGGATTTGCGCTACCTCCAGACCCTGCGACGGTCCCCCACGACAACCTCAAAGTAAACCTGTACGCTGCGAGTATTCTTTGTTGGGTCATCGCCGCCATATTCGTGGGCCTGCGCTTTTACACCCGAGGGGTCATAATACGTGCCCTGAGCATATCGGACTGGTGCATTTTCCTTTCTGTCGTATGTCAACCTAGCTTGCAAAGCCCCCCCCGAGCGTGAGCATTGCCTGATATCACCATAGGTCTTCTCGGCCGGCGAAGCCGCCGCTCTAATAGACCAGATCATCCATGGCTCTGGGAGCCATCTTTACGATTTGAATCCTAACGATACGCCCGCCGCCATCGCATGGTTCAGAGTAGGCAACTCCCCCCATCTATCTTAGGATAATGCTCACACATCGATAGGCGGCATGGTACGGCGTGCTAACGTACCATCTCTCTCTCTTCTGCTCGAAACTCGCCATCCTCTCCCTCTACATCCATATTTTCGCCTTCAAATGGGCGCGCGTGGCTGGCCAAATCCTCCTCGTTATCGTTGTCATTACCAACATCTTCATGATCGTCACGACACTCACCGCCTGTATCCCCCTCTACGCCTACTGGGAGTTCATGATCCCGCGCGATACCGTGTACTGCCACCCTCAGAGCTTTTGGTGGGCTAACACGGGAATGCACATGGTGCAAGACGTCCTGATCTTCCTACTCCCGATGCCTGTTGTCTGGGGCCTCATGCTCCCGCTGCGCCAGAAAATGATGCTCTTTGCCGTCTTTGGCTGTGGCTTCGTCGTGTGCTTTATTTCAATCCTCCGCCTGCCGAGACTGTACCAGAACGATATGAAGAGCCACGACTTCACGAAATACTACGACTTCACTTACGAAGCTGTCGAGCTATCCTATCTTACCTCAATCGAAGTGAACGGCGCAATCGTCTGTGCTTGCGCCCTAACTCTCAAGCCATTCTTCGCCAAGTTCTTCCCCAGCGCGCTTGCTTCGTCTCGGTCAAAGACTTCGGAGGGGGCCGGAAATAACGTGGGCAGCAATGTCGGTATGCGTGGGCCACCAACAATTGGATCGATGCCGTCCAAGCAGCCTCTGAGCCCAGCAGACAACGAGCTCATGGGGAGAATAGGGGGCAGCCGAGGGGGTAGCAATGGGTCGGGGAGGAGGAGTAATGCCTGGTTGGAGAGCTCGCGAGGATACGTGGAGATAGACGAGTGGGGGGTTGATGTCGAATTGGCTGAGGGCATGCGCTCGAAGAAGGACATGACAAAAGAGGTGAGCGACAGCAGCGAGCACGAGAGCACGACCGACAAAAAGGACGACGAGGATGGGATTACAAAGGTCGAGATCAAGATCGAGACTCAGAGCAAGAAGGAAAGATGACGGGTGGCGGCGCAACAGGTCTGGGAAACGGCTATGACATGGATATAATTGGAGATATGGGGGCTGTAGCTTGGATATTCTTTTCAGGACTGGATAATAGTTGGGAATTTGGAGTATGCGGGCGCATCGGTATACCTAGGTCATGATATTTGGTGTGTAACTAATTCGCATTGATATCAAGAATCGAATAATGGTGGATGCTGTTGCTACAAAAGCTCCAGCCAAGATCTCTCTCTGCGAAAAGAAATTGTGTTCGAAAGCCCCTGGCTCAGCCCATTCATCCAGTACACGACATTGAGGTCAGATCAGGGAGCGGTACGGAGGCTCCGGCGAAAAGAAAGAGCCTCCTAAGCTAGTACGTGGACTGAAGATGCCTTCCTACTGTACAGGTCACCCGTAGCTTTCGTTATTCCAGACCATCTCACATTCTGATAACACCTAGGTAGATAAATACTGAAAAGAAATTCTTATATGTTAAAAAGTCCTGTGATGTGATAAGCCTAGGCCTTACTGTTCCAGAGCAAGATTGTGTGAGGATTCCAAGAACGCATTTTCGCAGGGAGATAAGAAACTCTGTTTTTTGGCCTGAGCCTTCATACCATGGACGGGGCGCGTATGAGAACTCGCGTGTGTGCCCGAGGGCTTGCCCCTGTTTTTAGGAGTGGCACAAGCACCGAAGGAGATATTCAGAAATATTTAGAGTTATCATACTTTTCCTATCAGCCACAAGAGTGTTCCATGAGGCGCCTACGAGGCCATAGTAGAGCTTCAGAAAGCGTAATTTCGAAACACTTTAGCTTACCAGTTCGCGCTTTACGCTACCTCAGTTTAAAGTAGCTGCTGCGTTGGGAGATCTGGTGTAGGATAGCGGCCTAATGGCCTTGTAATGGACAAGGACTTGCTGATATGGCCGACAATATGAGGCTGCCTTTGTCTGCATTGTTGCCAGAGTGCTCCAACTTGGCAGGCTTGTAGGTAGGCGTGCCACCGCCCGGTGGGTATTCACTGGGATTGAAGTCTCACGGAAAGCATATTTCGTCTTCTTCTGCCGAGTTTGACGCGCGCAAGTTTGGCCCACAAATCCAAATAAATTCTACGCCGAGTGAGAAAGTATAAGACGCCCATGTGCCACTCTAAGCCTCGACTCGACCGTTTAAATTCCCCACGCTCTGTCAACGCCTCCCCGCGCAACCTCCGGCGATACAGCTGCCCATCCGTCACCAAAACGAGTCATTGAGACGCGCCACGCAACGAAAACCACCACATCGAATATGGCGACATCTGGCAGACATGCAATGTCGATGTCGAGGGATCCCCCAGCCCACAATCCCACGCTCGAAGAGGCACAAGCCATAAGGACATATGTCGTCACCTCCGACCTCAACGGCCTCCATGCCATCTGCAATACGACCTATAAGCGATGCTGTGCCGCGCTCCACGCTATACGTCCCGGAGCGTACATGTACCCCGGTTACATCTTCGCCAGCCTCAGCCAGCAGCCTGGCAGCCCACACATCCTGCAGCTCGCCTTTCGCGGTCCCAACCCACTCCGTAAGTCCCTCTCTCTCCCTCCCCCTCCCTTCCGCCAACCTCCCTTCTCCTTCTCCACGACTAACACCCTCCCGCACAGTAATCCTCGACTGGATCCTCGACCCCATCAAATGGGAGCGCTCACCCGCAAACGCCAAAGAAAGCTTCCTCAAAGCCAAGACCGCCCCTCTGAACCGCACCCTCTTCATGGAAGCCTGCGCCATCCCCGCAGGCCAGCACACGCGCGCCCTCCTCCAGCGACTCCACAATCTAGGCATGTTCATCCCGGGCGACGAGAAGCGGCACGACGCCGAGGGACATTGCGCGGCGCATATCGCGATGCATATGAGGAATTTGACGGCGCTGGAGTGGATGAAAGATACGGGGGTTAATCTGCTGGTAAAGAGTGCGGTTGGGGAGTCGACTTGTGGGCATATTGCGGTGCGGGATGGCTATTTCGAGGGGATTGTGAAGCTGTGGTCGTGGAATACCGGGGTGACGGAGGTTGTGGATGGGAAGGGGAGGAAGCTGGTGCAGCTCGCGCTGGAGAAGTATGGCATTGGGGGGAAGATGTATTGGGATCTGTACAACACGATTCCAGGGTTTTTGGACGCAGAGGAGCTGGGGCTGCCGGAGCCGTTGAATCCGCCTTACAGATCGCCAGGATCGCTGCTGGCGAGCGGTGGTGTACTAGGAGGCTCGGTAGCGAGTACGGGGTCAGGGACAGGCAGCCAGCAGGGGCGTGTGGGGCCCCAATCGTCGCCGCTAAATCGCCTTGCCCAGCTGAATCGAACCGGAATGAAGACGGAAGGTACGCCCGGAAAATATCAGCTGTCTCCAGTACCTGAGGAGACCGAGGAGCCCAAACCAGCACCGAAGACACCGCGTCATTCACCTATCAGCACCTCGGCATCGTGCTACGCGCAATATCCACTCTCACACCCTAGCGGACGCCTAACTCACCCCAGCCAGCTGAATCGACCTGGAATAAAGACGGCAGGTGCATGTGGAGGGCCTCAACTGTCGCCGGTGCTGAAGGGTACCGATGAGCCCAAAGTTGGACCAGAGACGTCGCATCAATCACCTACTATGAGCGCCTTGTCATCGTACTACGCGCAACATCCCCTCTCGCAAGCCGCCGGAAGTCGAAATCACCTTGCCCACCTATATCAACCCAAAATACAGACAGAAGGCACAACTGGAGCGCCCGAATTGTCTCCGGTACTCGCCGATGACAGTGGACCAGAGACAGGCCAGTTTTACCATCTGTCCAACCAGATGACCCAGCCGCAACGCCCTCCCTCGCGGCCCACTGGCCGTGTATCAACCACTCCGACTCGGAGTCGATTCAACAATCACAATTCTCGCGCAAGAATGGCGCCATACCAGCGAACCCCCCAAACGGTTCGTGCAGCGCCTCGAGCTGAACAACCCGAATCCAGTCAGCCCCGGTCCCTCGAAAATGCTAGTATGGCCAGTGGGATGCTCGTCGCGGATGAGTTTCAGTCGCTGGAGACTAGCCAGGACGCGAACTGGGTGTCGGGGTCTCCTCCTACCTACGGGCTTGGAATCAACACATGGGGACAGAGCGAGAACAGTGGCTTCTTCTAGAGGCGTGGGGCTGTATTGTGTGATTCTGGGGCTTTTGGGCGGGCGTTGAGCCGTGGTTGGCAATGGGTACCTATGTGCACGGTGTCATGGTGGGCGAGGGTTATAAAGCGTGCTTCCGGGAGTTATTGGTTCATCAAGCGCTTTGTGATTTCACTTTAGACTTACACTGTTGCTGTTATCTGGCTCTCGTACATGTTCACCTGAGCACTATATCCTCAGTCCTACACCCTGTTGTAGATGTACATATCTTAGAGAAAGAAGAGTGTTTATTAGCATCGCAGCATCTATCTATTCTCATCACAGCTACCTAACATTTCGTACTTCTTATCTGTCTTACTCACCAATCTAGAAGGCTAGTTGGAACTTCTAGCTCTCTTTCGAGGTAAGGCTGTTGGGATGGAGCATACGAGTATAGCCGTGGTTTCTTTCCTTTCCAGAGCAGATCTTTGAGTACAGAGTCCAACCTCTTCTACATTTCGTCATTGAAATGAAGGGTTCTTCTGGATAATATCCCAATTTGTCAACGGCAATCGCGATAGCCTTCTCATCGGACCTACATGAAATCGACGCTGTACAAGACCAACGATACGAATTTCTGATGAGTATATATATTCTTTGCTTTGCAGCCTCGAATCCCCAAACTTACTTCAAGCACTCGCAATACTACCACATCCAGAAGTTCACTCGCGCAACCTACCGTCAACACACAATTACAACCTCACAGCCACCTCCGGCCCTTCGTACTTTAACCAAGGCTCGCGATGTCACAACAAGACTAGCCTCAATATCGAAACTTCCATATCCAGGTAATATTTGCTTGTGCTAAGGAGGGGGACGAGGTCTTTCCCGAGGGTCAACAGCCGCCCACCCGCTATGTCTCAAAACTGAGCACGTGTCTCAATGAAATGGCTGGTGCCTATAATGTCACAACTGGCAGGCTACTCATGACCGCGGCGGCACCGGGCAGGAAGCCGTATACCAGGATGACCGCGGATACGGACCCACGCATCACGCAGTGATGAATGGTAGCTCTAAGCTGGTTAGGTGGCAAGGCAGGATGAACCATAACTTCGCCTACGGGGCGGAAGATGGCATCGGGTCCACCGCGGTTTCTCCCGCGATCAAATACAGGCACAAGGCTACCGACGAGGACGGGAATCCAGACGAAACTGCAGTCTTGCAAGCTCTTTGGGATATCGATCCCGAACTCTTCCAGTACTTGCCCAAGGACGTCGTTCACGAAGATGATGATCTCGCAAAATATGCCAAAGACCAGGACGTGCGTGAAACAAGCGAGGCCTATAAATATATCTTGGGAAGAATCCGCCAGCTGGGAGTTGACGGCAAGGCCTCGGGCTGAAATGCACAACATGGACCGGGGAGCGCCAGCGCAGCCGGCCCAGGCTCAGAGTATGCAGGGTGCTAAAAAGGACGAGAGACTCGGCGATGAGAGTAATGAACGAGTCCTGGTGGACGAGACATGGGTGCAGAACGGGCTTGAATTTAACAAACTTTGGTGATATGTTCTTTTAAGGGTTATTTCGGGGCTTCAGAGGTTATAATAGTGCGAGTAGGTAAAGTATTTTTTGGGGGATATGGGCGAGGGATTAGAAGAGATGGGTACCTATTCAACATAGGACGTGGGTTTAATGTAGTGAATGGCGAGGAAGGGTACCGTCCGTTTCGTACCTAGAAATCGCATGTCATGTCCTTGATTGAGCTGAACTTTGTTACTGGATAGAAGGTCTTACCCTGCCTCTTGGGCGATTTCGCCAGGCCATTCTGGGCGGATGTTGCGGTGGTGTTTCTAGCGACTGAGAGGGATGATGTGTTAGAGAGGAGGGGATGTCGTTACGATGGAGTGAGGATGGTACAAAGGCTTTGGCCCAATGAAAGAGTCTCTCATCTCCGTACGAAAAATGCGTTATTCGAATCCTCACACAGTCCTCCCGGTCATCCAGAAACGGTGAGGCCTGGGCTTATCACATCACAGGCCTTTCAGAATGCCGGATTGCCTTTTAAGTATTTAAGCAAGTGTTTTCAAAATGGAAGATGGCCTCTAAAAGCGAGAGTTATGGGCGGTCTTTACGGTAAGAAGGCATTCTTTACACCGGCTAAAGGGTCCCTTTCCTTTGGCCCGAGCCTTCGTAGGTAAGGTACCAACTGCCTGTTTTCTGTGGAGTCACCCATGTCAGGAGAATGCTGCCCCCCAATATTGATCTGCCCGGCCAATCAAATGTAGTATCTCGACCCCACACCACCAACCCCTCACCAGCCCTCACCGACACTTCTGCTCTCATGTTGCTACAAGTTCCCACCTCATCTCTCCAGGCATTCTTCTGTAGGGCGGTCGCCAGCAAACTCTCGGCTTTTCTGGCCGGTTGAGTCAACCCAGGCAGGGAACAATGGCACGCCGAACCTTCAAGACAGGCATGTGGTCTTTCCTCAAAGACGGCCTTTCCGAAGAGGGGCTTCCCGAAGAGTTCGCGCCGCGGAAGGAAATTGAGCAGGAAGATGTGAGTGATACACTCAACAGAACCAAGCCCATCCTCTTATTTATCCACAGTACAGCCACTTCGCTGCCACGCCATTTGTCTACAATCCTCTCGATGGCCATCGTCACGCTTTCCGCCTCCTCAGACTACTGCCTGGCACGCGTCAAGATGCCGTAGCGTGCGAGTTGTATCCGACACATCTCGAGGATGCGGGAAAGTACGAGGCGCTCTCCTATGTCTGGGGAGATGCGGTAGGACGAAAGCCCGTGCGGATTGACGACCAAACTATGCTGGTCGGCGCCAATCTGCACTCCGCGCTGCTCAACTTGCGATACGAGGACAGAGAGCGGGTCCTTTGGATTGATGCCATTTGCATCGACCAAACGTCCCCCACCGAGCGCAACCAGCAAGTCACCATAATGGGAGATATCTACAAGCAGTCATGGCGGGTGCTGGTGTGGTTGCGAGACGCTGATGAGGAGATGACGCCGAAAGTGATGCACATGTTAGCCGAACTGGCCACTGGTGCATTGGAGATGGCGGGCAAAGAAAAGCATATCCAGTTTGGCCATGGGCCAAGAAGCGATATTGACGGCGGAGACGACGAGGAGAAGAGGTTGAAGTTGTGCATGCTTGACAACATCCCCGAGTCCATGATCGAGCGTGCTGATATTGAAGATCCACTGGCCGACAAGTACCGGAACGACCTCTCGATAATGCACCTTATCGGCTCGCAATGGTGGTATCGCGCCTGGACCTTGCAGGAAATACTACTCCCTGGGCGTGCTGTGGCGGTAGTGGGCCAATTTACTATGGACTGGTGGCGTTTCTGCGCAGGCACCAACCACGGCTTCAACATCGGCATCTGGGCACCCATCACCATGGGTGTCATCATCGACTCTATGGTTTTGCCCTATCTGTCGGTGCAGCGCCTACAGGAGAGAAGGGCCAGCAGCGGCCTGGGCCACACAAACGACGCGCAGGAACTGCTGGAGTTACTGAACAGCAGTCGGTTCAGAGCTGCCTCGGATCCAAGAGACAAAATATATGCCCTTCTGGGCCTCGCCGACCGCGGCGGCGCGGGGACGGCGCCACTTGGAATCGTGCCTGACTATACATTGCCTGTGGCAGACGTCTATCAGCGGGCAGCCCAGCAGCTCATCCGCGTCTCCGGCACGCTCGACGTTCTCGGCTCAGCTGGGCCCATTGCAGACCACACGCCCGAGTTCGACCTCCCGTCGTGGGTGCCAGACTGGAGCTACACCAAAATCGTCTGCTCACCTCTCATGCACGATGCCTTGGGCCGGTACCGCAGCACCCACGCCACCAATGGAACCTCCACTAACGCAACCTTTGCCGATTCTGGAAGGACGCTGATTCTTATTGGCCACGACGTGACCACTATTACCGCTCTATCTCCCGTACTTCATCGCATTGTTCACAGATCCGACGAGTTCGACGGTTTTATAGAGGACTGGATCGCAAAATTACCGCCAGAAGAGGATACCTTCAACAGGGTTACCTCTTTGGGTGGGTTTGTCGTCCAGATCATCTTCATTGTCTACGAGTGCCTGATGGCTATAGTCCCCCACTTGGGCATCTATCAAGACTGGGAGACATTTGCATCGGATGTGAAGCTGGTCGATCCCGATGGCAGCAACAATGGAAGAAAGGCCAGCACCACATCCTGGATTAAACCAGGCCACTCCGTATCCGGATTGGTGGCCAGGGTCAATTCCAAACTCAAACTACTGCAAACAGAGACCATCTCGCCACCTTCAGCGCTGGACGGCGAACCCTACGATCCGCTGGCCACTTACTGGCACACTCTCTGTACCGGCACATATGTGGCGTCTCAAACTACACCCAGCGCACGAGTCCAAAACCCCGAGTCGGCAACAGAAGACAAAGGCCCCACCCGAGACTTCTTTTACCTGTGGCGGGCGTCTCTGAAGCCTATCCGGGACATGCACCGTTGGCGCGTCGATCGCATGTTCCGCCCGATCGCTTTCATCGGGTACGTGCGCAAGACGTGGCGTAACTATGGCGATTTTGTGCGGCTCCTCGAGGGTGCGTACGAGCGGCGGTTGGCGCGGGGTGAGAACGGATACTTGTGTCTTGTGCCAGCGGCTGCGGAGGTCGGGGACAAGATCGTGCTGGCTCAGGGGGGCAGGGTTCCGCTTGTCTTGCGAAAAGGGCGAGGAGATGACGGTTCTGAGGGGGATTGGAGCTTTGTTGGAGAGGCGTTTGTGGATGGCATTATGGATGGAGAGGCGTGGGCAGAGGAGAAAGCTGGTCCGATGAGGATTCGATGAGCCAGGTAAAAGTTGGACAGCACAATGGAACTACTTCCCGTACATGAGTAGGTTCTCTTGATTCCATCTGGCTGAACATCTGATGCATCTCGTTAAGCTCGTGCGCCCGCGTTCGTGATACTAGAATGACGAAGTAAATTGAGCAAAAGCTCAAACAAATCATCTCAAAAGTGAAAGTGTTGATACCGGGAAACATAAAGTCACAATGCCAAAGCGAGGAATATCTTCATCTCGCACAGCCGTGACAGTTCATGATCCGTTTCCTAGTCCGCTCCGTCCATGTCCCTATCCCAAATCCCGCTCGTCTTCTCCCCTCCACCAAAATCCCTCCCTGCTCACAACCCCAGCCCTCAAAAACGAGTCTTCATCTGCGGGACCGGTAACCCGATAGCCTTGAGCGTCAACCCATGATACATAAGACTATACCAAGGACTTCCCCTCCCGTACCGCTCAAGACACAGCTCAATCGGCGAGACCTTTCCCGAAGCCTCCCCCTTGATCATCAAAGCGTGTCTCGCATTCCAGTTCAGGAACCGCAACCCCTCTCGATCCTCTCCCAGAACGGCCAAGTGCGCTGCCGTCCGCTGGTTCCCATCGACGGTCTTGAAAGTAAAGTCGAAACCGGCTCGGTGGAGCCACTCGAGGGTGGTTTGGTTACGGGCCTGCATGGCGATGTGCACGGCGAATTGGCCTTTGCAGTCGTGCATCTTGAGGGAGGCGGCGCCGAATTGCTTGAGCATGTTGAGGGACTTGGTCATGTCGGTTCTCCTGTAGGAGCAGGCGTGCAGGAACGGGGTGCGGCCGTGGGTGTCGGTTGAGTTGATGAAGGCGGTCCGTGTTTCTTCCCAGTTGGAACAGGTCTTGGGGCTGAAGTGGTATTTGCTTAGGGAGTATTCGAGAATTTCTGTGGGGTTTCGTGTCAGATGGAGGAATTAGAATGGGGTTTGGGGTTGGGTTTATCTCACTCTCGGGGTAAGGGCCATCGAGGGCCTCGTGGAGGATATTCTTGCCGCTGGTATGGACGGACTCAAGGATGGTTCCAACGTCCCAGATGGGATCGTAGTTTCGAAAGACGATGATCTGAAAGAGCCCATCGAGGGAGCCAACGTCGGATTCTCTGACAAACTGCCAAATCTGGCGGTGCTCAGCTGGGCTAATAATGCCCTGATGGGAGCAACATTGCTCTCTGTGATCCAGTGCTCTCATCATCTTGAGAAAATCGTGCTGATGTCGTGCAGGTAAATCGATTTGAGGATGGCTAGGTAAACTGGCAAGAGATTTGTCGTGCTGTAGTTAGCGACGGTAGCAAAGACGAACTTCTAGGTTCGCCGCAGGGAAAGGAAGAAATGGGATTGTAATTTCTTTCGGTAGGAATATTGAACAAACACAGGAGCGGTTATATGTTTGCTGTCCGGTTGGGATTCCGTCTTTGGTTCCTATTGATCTTCAACTGAGCCTGTATTCAATAGAAAAGGTACAAAGAAGAACATTACTCTTCATGTTGTTCTTGACAATACAACGGGCATTACCTGCAAGTGAATTGACCTGGCAAACATCAACCTTCGTGTCACAAGAAACATGTCACATGCTTTCCGTCTGAACTCCGGCCAGTAAATCACCAAAACTTCATGGCATGAGCCCTGTCATCCTGAAAATTCTGAGGGGCTTAAAGGCACGGATGAGTTGTCCCTTCAGCCATCATTCCCCGGCAACAATCCTCAGTGTAATGCAAATATAGGGCACTTCTTTTAGCGGGTCACAACACATTTAGAACACCAATTGAATCTTTGAGCGCTAGGCTACTACTTCTGTAATAACCCTAACCCTAACCCGATAATCTTGCCGGCGTTAGTTTCAAATTTTCTTTTACGAGAAACTCTGATAACTCTTATATTATCCTCCCAAGTTAGCGTAGTAGCAATGCCAACTCTTACGTTTATAGCCCTATCAAAAATTTTATGGCCGTTTGCTAGTAAAACTAGATTAGGGAGCAGGAGTGGTACGAGGGGTAAGAGGAGCTATTGCTAATGCTGCGGCCTTGGGATTGCACAAGCGCGACCGCACAGCGCTAGCACATACACACACACACACATACACACACACGCATAAGCAAACGTCGATGATCGAGTCCCGTGCATAGCACACATGCATTGCGGTGATGGGGATAAGAACAAGTGTATGATAACATCCCCACTGTACTCCGTTCCTTCTTCTCAGCCTGACATGAGCAGACCAAGGGTTACAAAGTGGCCCAGCGGCGTTAATCCATCCTCACGCACCACCCCCACCCCCTTTTCCATATCATCTAGGATGCGCTGGATGTAGTCTCCTGCGCCCGAGAGGTGCAGGATGTGGGCGATAGCTGCGTGAAATGCCAAGAGGCGGGGCGACGGCGGGTCGATGGATGCGTGTTCAAACAGTGTTCTCGTGACTGGCAGCTTGTTTCCACCAACAAAGGGATGGAGAAATGTTCCAACACGGTATGTGTGCTGTGGCGCGTCGGTAGCGGCAGTAAAAAAAACTTTGAACTTTCCAAAGTGCTGATGCATCTGGTGGCTCAAGGTGACAGCGTTGTACGGCCGGTCAATATCAGTTCCTTCAATGAGATGGATGATACCGCTGTCGAACATGTTCAGAATGGAAAGGGCGGCTTTCTTAGAATCGTCCCACCTCTCTGTTAGTGTGTGCGTGTGTGTGTGTAAAAACTAGTTCTGAGTCCTTGCCTGCCTGGGTCAAGAAATAAGGGAGAATATGTGCTATTTCAAGATTCATTGGTGGTGTCGTATCGTTGATTAGCAGATTGCCATCATCGTCAGTCGCGTTAGAACTCGAGCGTTCTAACCGCTGCGTCGCTTCATGGGCGTCAAACTCGTGTGTGATGATGCAGCGATGGCGATCTCGGACAAGACAGGTGCCTCGTAGCTCGGATATGCGCGCTTCAGGAGTGCCTGAGAAGCTCTTGATACGCTCCTCCAACCCTTGCACGCGCTGGATCACAGCAGAGTATACAGGGGAGGGCTGAGGTGTCTTGTTTCCTGAAGCCCGCACTTAGAGGGGATTAGTTACAGCGCCAGATATCCGCTTTTGGCACGTACAAGGCAAGAAAAAGTAGTTCAAAAGGTAGTCGGCATAGTCTGATAGCGACTGGCTAAGATCAGCGACCGTACCGTCATCGTCAAGGTCGAGATGATCGTCCTCGTGCATGCCCAGGGCCATGCACCGAAAAAAGGCTTCGAGAAACTTGTCTTGCGACTCGGGCGTGCGTGTATATTTGAACATGAGGCGGACAAGCGCCGGGCGGTTGTACTCTTTTTGCGGGCGGTTGCTGTTTCTCATCGTTTCGATAGCTTCAAAATGGCCGACAATACGGTAAAAACGGGCAACCACTCGTGCGCGCTCGTCGGCGTCTGTAAAGACCGGTTGTTGTTGCGCGGAAAAGTCCATTAAGCCCTCCAGGGACGATTGATAGCGGTGCGCTGGGGTCGGCATGGCGAGATATGGGTGGAACTGGGGAGAAGAGGTGGAAATGAAACACAAAAACGAAACCGACAAGCGGGGATTTTGATGGCTCAGATCATCACGTGTCTCCAGAATGTCCTGCAGGCGGTGTGTGTGCAGTGTCAACTGTCCCCACAAGGCAGTAGCTGTCCGAAGTTAGCGCAAACAACCTCATCAAGTCATCCATAGTCAGACCCTTTCAGCCCGTCAGGACTACTCATCATTTGCCGGAATACACTCAGAGAGTCACCTGCCCGCAGGTCCTCAGCTCGAACCTCCGCGACAAACTCGGCTCGGAGGATGTTCCCGGATTACTGCTAAACCTTCTGCTTCAAATCTAGAACTCCTTCTCGCCCCTCATCTCCTCTTTGAGAGCTCTCTTGTGCCTCATTCTGCTCCTTATAGTTGATATCGCACTTGTCAAGGTCATCAGAGCTGATATCGTTGTCGTGGATTTGACTTGCCTGTCATTTTGCGCTTCTTGTAGTACCTAGAAGATAGGGTTTTGCTCGAGCATTCCTTTGAGTGTGGGTCTGAGCCTCAGTTGGTATTAATTTGTAGATTTCTACAGTCTGCTCAAGGTCGTACGAAAACAATGCCATTCAAAACACGAAAACCTCGCCATCCCAGAAACCGACAACGGATAGTAAAGGGCTTTCTTGCCAAAGCCATTTGACCCAACAAAGCCATCCAGGGCTAAAGAACGAGAGGTATCGTACAAAATTGTTGACCAAAGCCGTTCGACCCACCAAGCCTGGGCATCCAGCCACAAAACCACCCGACTAACAAAGCTATTGGATCCGACAAGAATGACGCCAATGACCCCTGCCGCTGAACCAAACTGACAAACAAGTTCGCGTCCTGATACGGGTACCGAGTAGCCGGTGAATATGTACAGGTTGAAATCAGCATAAAATATGCAAGGAAACCCCTCAACACCAAATCCAGCAGTCCGTCCCACTCATTAGAACCTGCCCATCGCAGAACGCCCTGGTATCTGCCGTGGTATCCCCAAACGCCGAAAAAAGCCCCTAAGCCCCAGAAATATACAGCAGTATGCGCCAGTCCCCCTCCGCTCCCGCTAATACTTAACCTCAAAACGAAGCTTGGATCCTGGCAGGTAGCGCTGCACCCGCGGCAATTTGGGCTTCGACTGCTTTTCCGTCTGTTTGTGTATCTTCTGCCTCAAGTACCCCGCAAAATCCGTACTCTTCACATACTGGTGGCGCGGTACGATGGTCATGATGAACTCCATCAGCTCCTCCCTGTTGTACGCAAACGCCAAAACTAGCCCGGTTCTCCGCTTCGCATTCATCGACTTCAGCAGGATCTCCACTCCTTTTAGCGCAACCAGCTCCTTGATGGCGTCCAGGTTTCCCAACCGCGCAGCGGTATGAACTGGCTGATCCCCGAATCCCCTGGACTCTCCTGGGTTGATCTGGGTATCGACTGAGACCTTGTGATGCAGGGCCAGGTAGCGAATGACGCCGGCGTTGTTGGCCTCGGCGGCGATGTGCATCGCCGTCAGCCCTCTTGAGTTCAACTGGTCGTTGAGCTCCCCGCCAAGAGTGAGGATCGTCTCCAGGCAGTGCGAGTAGCGGTCTCGCGGGGCGTGGCGGATAGCGTAAAGGACAGCATCTTCGCCGTTGGAGTCGACCTGTACGAGAAGGGCTTGCTTTCTCCACGGTCGGGCGGCGGCGCAGACTCCAAAGATGGGGTCGAGGATATCCTCGAGGATTTTGACGCCGCGTTCGCCGTGGTGCGCCGCGTGGTGCAGGACGTTTCGGCCTTGTTCGTCGCGCAGGTAGACGAGAATGCGGGCGCGGGTGGTTTTTCTCTCCAGTGCGACGGCCATCAGACTGACCTCGAGCGCGTTGCGATCACCCGTACGGATGAGGCGAAGGAGCTCCGCCTTCTTTTCGGGGGAAAGGTCGACCGGCATGGTTTTGGGTGATGAGATGGAGAATACGGGAAGAAGTTGCGAGGAGTTTAGCTTGCTGGTGAGGGATGCGCTGGTGAGTGAGCTCTTCGTTGGTGTTGGGTTTGGGTCTTCTGCGTGTGAGAGACGCGGAGGTGCAGGATCGCGGGCGCTCGGGAAGGCGCGCTGGATTTTTGCGACCTCTTATCCACTTGGAGGGCAAACTCTAAAAGCTCGCCGCACAATCGATTCCCGCCTGTGCGAGCCGCTGTTTCGAATTTTGCACTGAGCTGGGTTGGCATATGCTGGTGCTCGTGAGGGTAAAGTTTCGACATTGCCGGAGGTGACCAATACGTTCTTCGAATTCCGCAACCAAAGTTTCAAGCAGAATTAATACGTCATCAAAGATAGTATGCCCGAATTACAGTCTTCTATTCAGTACCAGCAGGAGGGAGGTCGGGATGCTCGAGAGAAAAGGCGCAATGTTTTCATCAGGTAGGTTCCCAATGAACCTGGACACCTGATATATGAGTACACCCTTAGAGAGTGCCAATTCCCTTTTGCTTGGTATGGCGCCAGGTAAAACATGCATCTTGTGGAGCTACCTTACATGTAGTCAGAAACATCAGTCCTGTGTTCTCCGACATATGTGATATCTCTTGTTCTGCGATGCGCATTAGGTGGTCACCTACTCTTCGTCAAAATGTTCCCTATTCTCTTTTCAATACTTGTCTAAAAGCATCGCTTATCGGTCAAAGGGGCGGTCTGAAAGCCGTTTACTCCAACAAGCTTAACCGTTTTAGCTTAATTCGACAGTTAAGCGGCTCAGTTCGAGAGCGGATCAAGAACGGTTTATTGGATAATTGTCGGCCAGGTTCTCTCCACTTACATGTTCGGAAGGCAAGAACCCGTCCAAAGCCCCCACATAAACTGCTCGTAAGCCTGCAAGCCGTTTATGGACCGCTCAGGGACGCTATTGGAAGCTGAAATGGTAGGGCTTGCAGTTTCGGGAACGGCTTGGTGGGCTCAACCAACGGCTTCAAAAGCCCCCTTAAAGTAGCGAATACCGATTTGGCTCACATTTACCCGATTTCAACGCTTAGTGTGCGGCCCTGAACAAGTGTCGCATGGCGCCCTGCAGGTGCCGTCGTGAATGTTGATGGCCAGAAGCTAGAGCTGAGAGAGCCCGTGCTACCCGCAATTAGGAAGCGCGACAAGATTCGGGTTGCGCAGGTCGTAGCACATCGAACTTGCCATCTTGATCATGTCATGCGAGTTCTTGAAACGGATGTCTGATTGGCGCAACTTGGCCTTACTTCATCATAAATTGCTCAGAAGTCTTACTGCCAAGGCCGCCAAGCCGACCAAACGAATGACATCCGTGTCCTGCAGCTTCAAGTGTCAACACATCCACCAGGGAAAGATCCCAATGGCCACGGTTCTTGGCTGGGCTATCAGGAAGCCCAAGAAGATGCCGCGCGACTGCAGAGCGCATACATCAATGCCCATCTTCGAAGCAACCTTTCTCTTCGCGTCGCTCGCAATCTAACTCAACGAAACGCGGCAGGGATTTCAGGACTTCCCAACTGCCTTTCGGCCAGGCATATGCAAGTACACAGACTTCATATTCCGTGTTTATCTTGACGCCGTTGGAGGGCAGTACATCACTGCCACCGCTACGGTACAGGTGGAAGTCTGTCTTCGTTTGCTGGTCTGCTTTGGCAGGGCTAAATTTCCGACCTCCTGGTGCCGTGGTCTAGTCCTCCAGGAGGTGAATGATGCAGATGAATCGCTAGGGAGAGTGCACCGAAGGATTGGTCTCTTCGATGGCCAACCAACCCGGAGGAGGGACCTAAACGTCTACTTTACCTCAACGCAGTGGAAAGACAATACCATTCGACAGAACGAAGAAAGAGATATTTCGATTACATCGAGAGCGATCCCTCACTGTGTGTAGGCTAGAAGAAAATTACCAACAAACCTCTAGAAATTTCTCGATGCCATTCTCCAACCCACACGTGAGCGAACAGACGTAGATGTGACCCCGCGCGTCGCAAGGTGCTATTGTTTCCAGACGTTAAGAGAGGAGAGACCCTCCTTTTGGGCAGAGCGTTTAGTTCGTATGCATTTCACACGGAGCCTTCCTCCTCCCGACCCGATTCTTCATGAGGACGGGAACTTTGATCCTTCCCGCTACCCTTTCCCGGCCAGAATCTGTCATCCAAATTACCAGGTACACAGGACTCCTTCCCCGCTTCCATCCCTGCCTCCAAATGGCAAGCCACGGGTTACTATGTGTGATATCACAGCCGCACCTGCAGGATACTAGTTAGATCACCGGGCTGAGGTGGTATGACAGGCTAATATTGCAAGAGTTACATTTCAAAGGGCCTCACTAGTGTCTTCGGTGCAGAGATAGATAACTCAAGTTTAGTGCTGTTTTCAAGCTGCCTCACCAGATGGGTATAATAGCCTACCTACACCCACATGGTGGCCGCTGTCAATCCTCATCCGCAACTTACACGGGGGCTTCTGTTCTTTTTTCCACAACTTCGACCGCGACGACCACATCACATTTCCGCCCCCCTAGCCCAGCAATGGATGCCCCATACCAAACCAAGCGGGAGCCGCGCCCCCTTATCAACGGCCGCGCCAACTCTCCCCGTGACACCTGGATCTACCCTCGAGAAATCGAACACGACCTCGACGGCATGGTCGACCTTCCGCAGGAGCTAGTGCGGGAAACATATGCATGCGCATGGGAGTACACTCGGTGCGTGATTCCCGTATTCACCAATTGGGACCGCTACCTCGCATTTGCTCGCATTATCATTATCGGCATCATAGCAGAGTTCAAGGGTACCCTGGTTGACGTGACTGTCTCGGACTCTGTGCTCGGATACGACCTTGGCGAGCTGTTCGCTACCATATTTGCTGGCACACCTGCGCACGAGGATATGGCGCGCGAATACCGGACGTTTTTGCTGATAACTGCTGCGAAGAGCAGCCAGAGGTATGCTTCACGATGTTGATGGTGGATAGAACGAATATGGGCTTACAGATGGTATCAGACGGAACTCGAAGCTGTTTTCCCGCTACGTAGACAGCCTCGTCGCGTCTCCCAAGATATGGTTCCGCCTCCGGGACTGTGACGCCCTTGTGCGATTCACCATCGCTGCGGCGCTCGCCTGCAACGACTTTGACACTGTCTGGTTCCGTGAAGATGAGCTGCAAATCCTCGCAGAGATAGGTGACACGCTCTACGACGCTATCGCATTCTACAAGCACCGAGCTGAGGGTGAGACCAACAGCACCTTCGCCTATGTTGCGCTGGATCTCCGCGAGGATGCATTCCGTCGTTGCCGTGAGATTTTATGGGCCCTGGATGTCGCCTGGGCGAGATCTCCTGCGCACCGATGCGTTATTAACTTCTTACGACCCTTTGGTGGTCCGATCCACATGATGATGAGACGCTATCGGTTTGTCGAAGACGGACTTGTCATTGGAAAGGCCGAAACAACGGCGGTGGTCAAGGAGACTCGTCGGAACGTCAAGCTCTGGAATCGTGTCGACGCGACGGGCGAGTACAATTCAGATGACGTGCAGTTCTCGGATGCCATCGCACAGAGTGACAGAGTCATGTTCACCGGCCTTTCTGAGCTGCTGGATGGTGACGATAGTAAGTGCCGTGATTGCGAATACCGGACATCATATGGCGCGAAAGGGCTGAAGAGCTTTGGGGGCGTTGAGCTTTGCATGTTGTGCAGAGAGGATTGGAGGCTGTATATTGAGTCACTCCCACAGCGCGCAGCAGAAGTATTTCCGGAACTTGCTGATACACAGCTCGCCTCCAAGCTCTAGAACTAATATGACAGCATTGGGTACGAAGTAACCATCTTAGCTCCAATCCCTCAAGTCTCTCGTTTGGTGACACGCATGTGCATATTCCGAAGCACAAACAGTGCGCGATGGGTTCGAGTGAACGGTTGTTCTGGATCAACAAGTTGAAACTCAAAGTCCCGGAGAAGCTTGGTCCGTTAGCGAGTGCATTGCACCAATTGGTGGATCGAACTTACCTCAATGAAGAGCTTGTTCATTTCCATCCAAGCCATGGCCCTTCCGGGGCACAAATATCTCCCGTATCCAAACATGAGCTCCGTGGTCTTTTCCATCACGACTCTTTCCGAGGTTGAGGCCTCTAGAAAGCGCTCTGGTCGAAAGACGGAAACGTCTTGGCCGAATATATCGACGCGGCGCCCCATGGACCAAAAATCCGTCCCGATTTTCGTTCCCCCAGGGATAAAGGTTCCCTCCAATGTATCCCCCTTCGCAGGTACAACCTTAGGGAATAGCAAGGAGACCGGAGGACTAAAGCGTAGAGATTCCAACAGAAAGGCCTGGAGATATTTGAGATTCTTCCCTTCAACGGCTGTCGCCGGGTTAGAGATTTGTCCCGATGTGATGGCGCGATCGATCTCGGTCTGAAGTTTGCGGTATACCCGTGGTGTTGTGGAGAGTAGAAAGAGAGCGACGCGAAGCAAGTTGGCCGTCGTGTCAGACCCGGCGACGAGTTGAGCGAGCAGCTCGGCTTCACATTGCCGCCTAAGAAGGCCATGGCGTACAAAAGAGCCCTGGAGCGATTGTTAATTTCTCTCCTCCGAATATGGACCACAGAGAGGAGATTCATACCAACATGTCCTGCTGATCTGAGGTGTTCCCGTCAAAACGTGACGCAACAACCTGTTTCGCAACCCCCATCATGACGCCCAACCCCTTGCTGTCCGAGGGACTTGGACCCAGCAGCCTCAGGAAGAAGTCAGAGAGGAAGATTCTCCCCAGCCACGGTACATCAGAACATAAGGCAAAGTAAATCCCCGAGTCCTCCATCGTCTTGATGTACTCATGCACGTCGGAATCGGTCTCGAGATACCCGAATGCGTCTCCATAAGCCACGCGCGTCAACGAGTCAAGCGTGAAGTATTGTGCGACGAGACCCCAGTCCATGGGCTTGACCAGCTTATCGGTCGACAAATACTTCCGCTCGATCAGCGCCTTCAAGCTCCCGATCTGCTCGTCGATGTCGCTGTCCATGGTCGGGACCTCTCTCCCGGAATACCCCGCCGCGACGCGCGCTTTGATGTCATCGTGGAATGCCGTGTCCTGTAGCAAATGTTAGCCGACATGTTTCCGTTAGGCGACGCTCTATGTCCCGAGACAGCGGAAAAGGACATCAGGTATGTGGGAAGAAGCATGCCCAAATTGGTACCTACCGGACTACTGATGATGCTGTGCTGATACGGGTCGAGCCGCATGACAGAGTACCAGTCGCCCTTGCTATATCCATTATGGGCGCCGTTGATCCGACGGAAGACCTCCGGGTCATCGCTGATCAGAGTGTCTGGTGCGACGCGAATGAGTCCGGGACCGTAGCTCTCGCGCACTTTCATGTGCACGCGGAAGGCTTTGTTGGAGAAGGCGACGCGGAGCAGCCAGAGGAACGA
>Ga0247770_1000303_pt1 | contig 48260 bp, 82 predicted proteins | sample UWRJL136409B6_FD_179943 | JGI IMG/M metagenome (GOLD analysis project Ga0247770, IMG submission 179943) | Plant litter microbial communities from Arlington Agricultural Research Station in Wisconsin, United States - UWRJ-L136-409B-6 | ecosystem: Environmental > Terrestrial > Plant litter >...
CACCGAGGCCACCGCCAATCATTTCGTGGGCCGCTCGGTCTATCCCACCTCTGGTGCCCTGCTCGGAGTGTGCCTCGGGGTTGTGACCGCCTATGCGCTCACCTCGGGCCGCGGACGGTTTACGGTCTCGCCAGGCTCTCCGACGGGTGAGGCCATGGCCGACAACGTCACGCTGCTACTGATCTAGGGTGCTGAGCGTCCTCACATTGCGAGGTCCTGGCGCGCCGCCGAACTGGAATCGGCTGTCCTTTCTCGGCATGCAATTGAAGCTTTTGAGCACGGTGGATGCCGCCTCGCCGTTCTTTGGCCAGACGCCCACCGTGGTCCCCGGTGATGAATGGGTGCTCGCGGGCCTGACGACCCCGGACAGCTACGCGCTTCTGCCCTTAAGCGATGGCACCGCCTCCTATGCAGGGGGAGCCACCCGACAGAGCTGGCTCAATGCGATCTATGACCGCTCGATGCGAGATTGGTATGCGACGGATGAGGTGGGCGACACCTTCACGATCGTCGTTAACGATCAATCGCCTACGCAAACTGCCTCGATTCCAACACAGCAGTGGTATACGCACATCCCGATCACCCCGGTCATTCTGGGGGACTACGTCAGTGATCCGGATGATGCCGAGAGCCTGCTTGCCTACTCAGGTCTTTCCGTGTCGGGCCTGTCGATCGTCTCGCACGTCTACAACCCAGGCCAGGTCAACGAGCGCACCGTCTGGCAGATCCAGGGCACTCCAGGCGCCGCCGGCTCAGGCTCGATCAGCCTCATCGCAACAGACCCGTATGGCGCCACGCTCAATCTCAGTGCATTCAGCTATGACACGGACGAGGCCATACTCGTACCCCAGGTCAGTACCGGGACCACGACTCTGGCGATAGGCCTTGCCGCTTTTGATAGCGCAGGACTTAACCTCGTTGGCATCATCCCGGAGCTGAGTGGCGTTGCGGTCGGCAACATCTTCAGTCAGATCCCGCCGGCTTTGACGTATGTGATCCCCGGCACCGCCGCGGTTCTCTACGTCAGTGGTGTCGCCCGCCCCGTCGTTATTGGCCTGACGCAGGCCGCCGCCATCGCAGCCCTTGAGGCCGCCGGCTTCATCGTCAGCGTCGAGGCCCAATACACCGAGGATGACGAGAGCTTTGGACTTGTCATCGCGCAGTCGCCCTCATCCGGGGTTGCGCTTGCTGGGGAAACCGTCCTCATCACCGTCTCATTGGGCGTGCTCGACGTCCTGGCTGAGGTGCGTGCTCACAAGCCCGGGTTCTTTGACGGCCTCTACCGTGTGCCAGGCGATACGTTTAATCTGACGGAGCCTGAGCAGTATTCGCCCTACTGGATGGAATTCATTAATGGTGTCCCGGCCAGTTGGGCCGGACGAATCGCTGTGTTCAACCCTTACGTGGATCGGGAGATCCTGGAGTTTTGATGGCTGAGGTCACTGCAATCTATGTGTTAAGAGACCCTCATACCTTTGAGCCTCGGTATGTGGGCAAGTCGAGCACGCCTAAGCTCAGGCTGACACAGCATCTTTTAGCGGCTCGAACCAAATCAGTCAGTCACCTTCAGCGCTGGATTACAAAGCTCGAGCGTGAAGGTCTCAAGCCCGTTATGGATGTAATGGAATGGGTTCCGCTCAGTGAATGGCAGAACGCCGAGCGCTATTACATTCGCGAGTTTACAAAGCTTGGCGCACGTCTGACTAACTCAACCCCAGGCGGAGATGCGCCGCCATCAGGCCCACAGGGCAAGCTGCATTACCTTAAGCGCAGCATAATGATGATCTACCGCTCCTTTGTTAAGGACGGACAACTTGGTGCAGCGGCTCGTGTAGCCGTGAAGATGCGATATATGCATCGGTTGCATCCATCTATCGCCCCTCGATCGTGGAAATACATCGGTTTAGATCTAAAACGGACTTCTTTACATGGCTAAGGGAATCAAGACCGGTGGGCGTCGAAAAGGCTCCATAAACAAAACGACAGCCGATCTGAAGAGCATGGTTGAAGGGGCCTTGGCAGATGCCGGGGGTCGTGCATACCTCGCTCAGCAGGCCGTAGAGAGCCCAGCAGCGTTCCTCGCATTGCTCGGGAAGCTCGTCCCTCGCGATCTAAACATCGATATGCAAGTCGCCCTATCTGAGCGCATGCGGAATCTGATTGAACGCAAAGATTAATGAGGCTGACTGGGATGCCATCACGCGATGGCTGCTCTCGTGTCGTCACGATCCGCTGAGGTGGGTCACGACTGCGTATCCCTGGGGCGTCAAAGGGACAACGCTTGCCGATAAGAAGCCACGTGAATGGCAGATTGAGCAGGCAACGCGCATCCGGGATCGCCTCAGATCCGAGCCTCATCAGCCGATCCTAGAGGCCACTGCATCCGGTCACGGAATTGGTAAGTCCGCTGAGGTGTCGATGATTGGTCAATGGGCTCTGATGACGAGCCCTGACACGCGCGGCATCATCACGGCGAACACTGAGGCGCAGCTGCGCACCAAGACGTGGCCTGAGATGGCCAAGTGGTATGGATTGCTGCCCCCGGAGCTGCGCGAGCTATTCGTATTTGAGGCCACCTCATTACACGTTCGCGACAGCAAGCCCGAGCGTGCCAAGGCCTGGACACTCGATGCGCATCCCTGGAGTGAGCACAACACCGAAGCGTTCGCCGGCATGCACAACGAGGGCAAGCGCATCATCGTGCTGTATGACGAGGCCTCGGCTATCGCTGACAAGGTGCATGAGGTCACGGAAGGTGCGCTCACGGATGAGGGCACAGAGATCATATGGCTTCAGTACGGCAACCCCACGCGTACTCATGGCCGATTCCAGGAGTGCTGGGGTGCGCGCAAGCATCGATGGACCACACGCAACATCGACTCGCGCACCGTTGAAGGCACTAACAAAGTTCAGCTCGAGAAGTGGGTCAACGACTACGGTGAGAACAGCGACTTTGTACGTGTTCGCGTGCGAGGTCTTGCCCCGTCCGCCTCGAGCGCGCAGCTCATCGAGACTGATCTCGTGCAAGCCGCCATGGACCGTGAGCCGCTGTTGGGTCTACGCGAGGCGCTGATCATGTCGATCGATGTCGCACGCGGAGGCGCTGATGAGTTCGTGATCGCCTTTCGCCGCGGTCTTGATGCCAAGAGCGTTCCTTGGCATTTCATCCCGGGCTCTGAGTCGCGTGATAGTGAGCGGGTGCTTGCAAAGATCGTGGACCTGGCCACGAGCCCCGACAAGATGTGCAGACCCGATGCGGTGTTTGTCGATGAGACGGGATTGGGCGGGCCGATCGTGGATCGCTTGCGGCGTCTATTGGGGGACGACTTCCAGGTGCTCGGCGTGCAGTTCGGTAGCGCGAGCCCCAACTCACAGCTTGCAGACATGCGCACCTTTATCTGGTGGCAGATGCGCGAGAGTCTGCGTGTGGGACTTGCGATCCCCAACGATCAAGCCTTGAGCGCACAAATGACCGCTCCTGAGATCGATCACGACAAGCGCGACAAGCTCAGACTCGAGTCCAAAGACGACATGAAAGAGCGCTTGCCTGGCATCGGCTCACCAGACAGAGCAGACGCGCTTGCGATCTCCTTCGCCTACAACGTGCAACCGCGTGAGCAGAATCAACTGCTCAATCGTGGACACACCTGCAAACACGATCACGATCCGTGGGGAACAGAGCGTGAATGATCGACTAAAATCATTATTTTTCCAGAGATTCACCCCTGTCACAGAGAGCGGGTGTTGGCTTTGGGACGCCTCATCTAACAAAAAAGGATATGGGATTCTTTGGAGCGCTACAGATCAACGCACGTTCCTGGCGCATCGTCTTAGCTGGGAGATCCATCGCGAAGAGCACCCCGGAGAATTGGACGTGTTACATCGCTGTGATGTGAGGTGCTGCGTTAATCCCGCCCATCTCTACGTTGGGACACAGACCGATAACAATGCTGACATGGTGCGTCGTGGTCGCAATCGCAGCAAGGCTCGACTCACCCACTGCAAGCACGGTCACGAGTTCACTCCACAAAATACCCGCTTGATCCAAGGCGGAAAGCATTGCGTTGAATGCTCGCGAATTCGTCGCGCCAGATATATCGAGCGCGCCCGAAAGCTTGGTATGACATACGGATATACGTCCCTCTCAAAGCCTCGATACACAAGGGCATAATGCTATGGGAACCATTGGTAAGAAACTCGCACGCTTCTCGACTCGTCCCGCCAGGATCATTCTGGGCGACAAGGCACAAGCGCGGCTTGATCCATTCGGCAAGGCAATTGGCGCCTATGAGAAGAGCGCCGCTGCGCCTGAAGAGACGGAGACGCCTGCGGTCATTGACCCCGGCGCCGCCTACAGTCAACGCGATCGCATTCGCCGCCGCGCATCCCGCGCGCAGGGGCAAGCCTCTACGATTCGCACAGGTGGGCCCGGAGCACCCTACACTGGCGCGCCCAGCAAACTACTAGGCGGTTAAATCTTCCGCAAAGGCTTCGATTCATGAGCACAGTCAATGGAACGTTCACGGCCCTAAACCAAGCCTCATCCTCTATTCTGGTGAGGCCGAGTGAGACGCTACTCATCACACTCAGTGGCACGTTCGTAGGACTGTGCATGCTGCAAAGAATGATTGGCGCCGGGGCCGCATGGGAGAACGCAGGCACGTACGCAAGCGGCGTGGAGGCCATGAGTCAGCCGGGAACGTATCGGCTCATCTGCTCGCGCTTCACATCCGGCACGATCAGTTACTCGCTCTATACGCCCAGCGCCACAGCCGTCGCCTCGTTGACCGGCATCACGAACCTCAAAGCCTCCAATACCAGTAAGTACCGCGCCGCGCGCGGCAAGGTGCTCGCGGGCATCTCTAACATGGTGGTCTTAACCTCCGGTAACTCGATCACCGCAGGGGCCGGGGCGACCGGGGGGTCAGGAAGCTCCGCGGCGCTCTTGGGATCAAACGCGATCTCGAAGTCCTATCCGACTCAGCTTGCACAGCTGCTCACCGCTCGAGGGTTGACTGCAAGCTCACAGTCATTCGTGGGCGGTCATGGAAGCAACGATTGGGCCGCGCACGATGGCCGCATCAACATGGGCGGCTGGCTCAACGTCAACGGCCTGGGGGTGATTGGTAGCAACACGCTCCGCGCCCCGTCCGCGGTGGCTGATTGCACCTTCACGCCCACGACCGCAGTGGATACGGTTGACGTATACGTTCTGCGATCGGGTATCGGCTCGATCACGATCAAGAATGATTCCTCAGCCACTCTTGCGACGATCGCAGCCCAAACCGGCTCAGGGATGATCAACAAGACGACAGTGGTCTTAGATGGTGCGGCCGGTACAAAGATCATCAAAGCCGGCTACGTGACCGCAGCGACCAACCTCATCGGCATGCGCGCCTACAACTCCGCTGTCAAAGAGGTCTCGATCATCAACTCTGCCGCCTATGGCGCGCGGGTGGACTCGCTCAACGACACCTGGAATGCCAATGCATCGGCGGTGACTATTGCGCCGGATCTGACGATCCTCGCCTGGACGCGCAACGACTACGGTCAATCGACCGCTATCGAGACGTATCGATCGCTCTATCAGCTTGCCATCACCGCAGCGCTCACAACCGGGGATTGCATCCTCGTGATCGAGCCGATGGGTGCGACGGTGACGGGTGATCCCTCGCCTTACTATCAGGTCGTCTATGACCTCGCCGAAGTGAACGACATCCCGGTGGTCGACTTCACGCGCCTTTGGGATGTCTACGCAAACATCTCCACCTGGTACATCGATGGCATCCACCCGGTGGGCTTTGCTTACGCAAACGTAGCTAACGAGATGGCCAAGGTATTACTCACATGATGGAAGTTCCCTCGCGATATCAGGTTGCACAGATCCGCTTAGCGGAGTTGAGAGCCGAGCGCGAGTCCTATGACCCCCACTACAAGGAGCTGCAGTCCTATTTCCTCACGCGTCGTGGGAGATGGATAGACGATAAAAAAGCCAAGGGCGGCAAGCGCAATCAGCTCCTGATAGATCCGACCCCTAAGTTTGCCGCGCGCACCTTAGGGGCCGGCATGCACGCGGGCAGCACGAACCCTGCGACCCCGTGGTTTCGGCTCACGACGCCTGACCCTGAGATGATGGAATACCCCGCGGTGTCGCTGTGGCTGTATGCGGTCGAGAATCTGATGCGCGATGTGTTCGCGCGCTCGAACCTGTATTCGGTCTTGCCCTCCATCTATACCGAGGCGGGGGTCTTTGGCACGGCGCCCATGTTGATGCCTGAGCATCCGACCAAGGTCATTCACTTCGTGCCGAAGACCGTCGGCAGCTACTTCCTCGCCGCAAACTCCGATGGCGTGATCGACACGATGTACTGCGAATACCTCATGACGGTGCGGCAGCTCGTGGACGACTACGGCATCAACAAGGTGAGTCAGCAGGTCAAGACCGCCTACGATGGCAACCGGCGCCAGCAATTGGTAGAGGTGCTGCACATCATCGAGCCCAACAAGGCACGCGTTGAGGCGGCCGACAATCAGAACATGGCGTTCAGCTCGGTCTACTTTGAGACTCACGCGCCAGCCGGCCAGGCGCCGCTTCGTATCTCAGGGTTCGAGGACAATCCTCTGGGCGCCTTTCGTTGGGAGACGACAGAGATAACAGACCCCTACGGGTCCTCCTGCGGCATGGATGCATTGGGATGCGCAAAGGCCATGCAGGTTCAGCAGAAGCGAAAAGCGCAGGCCATCGATAAGCTCGTTGACCCGCCCATGGTCGGGGATCCCGCCATGAAGAATCAGCCCTCAACGCTCCTGCCCGCGGATGTGACGTGGGCGGGATTTACGCCCAATGGCTCGGCGCCGAAGTTTCAGCCCGCCTATGTCATCAAGCCTGAGATCCAAGGACTCCTGCTCGATATCGAGGACGTGCGCGAGCTGGTGCATAAGGCCATGTACACGGACCTCTTTCTCGCGATCACGATGGCAGACCCGAGGAATGCCACCGTGCCAGAGATTGATGCACGCAAGGAGGAACAGATTCTGGCTCTGGGTCCAGTTCTTCAGAACCACGAAGACGGATTGATCAAGCCGCTTATTGATCGAACGTTCAACATCATGGCGCGTCAGGGCAGACTCCCCCCACCGCCTCCAGAGCTTGAGCGCGTGCAGCTCAAAGTGGAGCTGATTGGTGCGCTCGCCCAGGCCTTCCGCTCGATTGCCGGCGGGAAGATTGAGCGCTTCGTGAACTTCGTGGGCAGTGTGGCCAAAGCGCAAGCGGACTCAGGCCAGGAAGTGACCGCATTCGATAAGTGGGATGCAGATCAATCCATCGATGAGTACGCCCAGGCGATTGGGGTTCCGCCCTCGATTGTCCGAAGCGATGATGTGGTCGAGGAACTGCGCGCAGCACGCGCCGAGGCACAGGCGAAACAAGCGGCTCTTGAGGCCGCAGGACCTATGAAGGATGCGGCGTCCGCGGCGAAGTCGCTCTCGGAGACGGATGTGGGCGGGGAGAACGCGCTCGAGGCAATGACCAATGCAGCCTGAGCGCTACGAGGCCAACAACCCCAAGGCTGTCGAGTCGCGCAAGCAGAAGGAAAAGCAGCGTCTCGAGCAGCAGCAGTCAGACCTTAAGACTCTGCTCGCGATGCCCGAATTCCGCCGCTACGTCTGGCGTCACATGAATGAGACGTGCGGGATGATGAAGTCGAGCGCGTCACCGAATGGCTCGACGCAATCCCTTAACATTGGGATGCAGGATGTTGCACGCGCGCTCTGGGCTGAGATCGAGACCATTGATGCGCTGATGCTGCCACTCATGATGACCGAACACCACGAGGCTCAGAAGTGAATCCTGAACGTGTCAAGACGCGAGAATTCCGCATGCGCCTCGCGCGCATGATATCCAGTGTGAAAAGCCGGCCTGTTGAAGTGACGCAGTACGGTGAGCGTGTCGCCGTGCTGGTCTCTCCTGATGAATATGATGAACTGCGTCACCTTCGACAAGTGTACACATCGATAGGAACAGCACGCCGCACAGCCTAGCCTCTCACGAGCGCATATCCGCGCCACTCGTGAGACTTCTATGGCTGATGCTCCCGCAGCTGACCCAGCTCCCTCAAACTCACCTGCTCCCGCATCACCTGATCCGACTGTAACGTCCCCCGTTCCTGATCCGGCGAAGCCCCCAGAGACTGCGAAACCCGCAGAACCTCAGAAGGCCCCCGAGCCTCCCAAGCTCACCGCTCCTGAGAAATACGACTACAGCGCCATCAAGCTGCCCGAGGGTGTGACCTTAGACACCGAGCTGCTGAACACGCTGGAGCCGAAGTTCAAAGAAGTCGGCTTGCCACAAGAGGCAGTCGCAAAGCTCGTCGAGGCGCACGCACAAGCGATCGCGCAAGCCGAAGAGAAGCGCGAAGCGGACTTCAAAACCTGGATGGCTGAGCAGACCAAGCAGCACCAGGCCGCGGTCAAGAAGGAATGGGGCCTGCAATACGACGCAAACCTTGCCGTCGCTCAACGCGGGATCGCCCGCTTTATGAGTCCTGAGGCCAAGGCGTTGCTCGATGAGACCGGGCTTGGGAATCACCCCGAGTTCGTGAAGGCGTTCTTTCAGATCGGAAAGATGGTCAGCGAGGACACACCCCCATCAGGACAGGCGCCCAGTGGCAATGGCCGCACGGCTGCGGAAGTTCTGTACGGCTCTACATCGAAATAGTTTGAGGGAATGAATTCATGGCTACTTTAGGTTTACTCGGCAAGGTCACGTTGTTGGATTGGGCGAAGATGCTTGATCCAGACGGATCAGTTCAAAAGGTCGTGGAGCTGCTGTCGCAGTCGAACGAGATCCTGATGGACATGCCTTTCATTGAAGGCAATCTGCCCACCGGTCACAAGACAACCGTGCGCACCGGCATTCCCCAGGGCATCTGGCGTCAGATGTATCAGGGCGTGCCGCCCTCCAAGACCCTGCGCGCTCAGATCACCGATACCTGCGGCATGCTCGAGAACCGCTCCGAGGTCGATAAAGACCTTGCCGATCTCAACGGCAACACCGCGGAGTTTCGTCTGTCTGAGGCGGCCGGCATCGTTGAGGGCTTGAACCAGCAGATGGCGCAGACGCTCATCTATGGCAACACAGCCGTCAATCCTGAGCGCTTCATGGGCTTGGCGCCGCGCTTCTCGACGATCTCAGGGGCTGGGAACGCGCAGAACATCATCGATGCCGGCGGCACGGGATCAGTCAACACGAGTGTGTGGCTCGTCGTGTGGAGCCCGGACACCGTCACCGGCATCTTCCCGAAGGGCTCCAAGGCAGGCCTGACTCATCAGGATCTGGGAGAGATCGATGCGTTCGATGCGAACCAGAACCGGTTCCGCGCGTACGCGGATCGCTGGCAGTGGAAAAATGGCCTCACGGTGCGCGACTGGCGCTACGTCGTTCGGATCTGCAACATCGACTCCACGGATCTGGTGACGCAGGCAACCACGCAGTCGAACACGGCGGCGACCTTGCTGATCAAACTGATGATTCGAGCGCTTGCGCGCATTCCGTTCATGGGCAAGGGAACAGCAGTGTTCTATGCCAATCGCACGGTCAAGGAGATGCTGGCCATTCAGGCGCTCGACCGCTCGCAGAACGCGGTAGCCTTTACGCCCGGAACGGCGCAATTCGGCACGCTGGCACCAGGCTCCGTCAACAATGGAACGGTCACTGTCTTGGGTGTTCCCGTTCGTACGGTTGACCAGATCCTGTCCACCGAAGCCCGGGTCGTCTAAGGCCACCTTCAGGAGAAACCACAATGATTCTCGATCTACAGACGATGTTCTCCGGCACGGTGGCGGCGGATGGCACCAAGACGGGCCAGGCCATCACCGCAACAGCCATTTCCACGAACGTGATCGATCGCTCAGGAGGCCTTGCCTCCTTCCCGGCGCTCGAGGACGAGGGCACGAACCCTGATGAGTCCTGGCTCATCGTTCAGACCCCGACCGCCGCGGCCGGCGGAGATGCGGCCAAGACCCTCACGATTACCCTTGAGTCCTCAACGACTGCGGACCTTGCAACCTCCCCGGTGGTGCATGCCTCCACCGCGGCGATCGTCGGCTCTGCGATCACAGCTGGCGCAACCTTGTGGCGAATCGCTCTGCCCAGCGCGGATTACAAGAAGTTCATTGGCCTTCGATACACGGTATCGGCAGGCTTTACGTCCTTCCCGATCCTCGCCTACATCACAGCTGACCCACAGCGTAACGTCATCTACCCGACCGGCTTCTCGGTGGCTTAAGGAGCAATTCCCATGGGAACAATCAGAGTCATCGCAACCGCTCAAGGATACGACGGCACGTCCATTCAAGAGGTCGGCAACGAGTTCGACATGCCGGATGATGTTTTCGATCGTCGTCAGAAATTGAATGCGGACGGTGAGCCGATCGCCAATCAGTTCTATGAGCCGCCGAGTTGGTTCGAGCCGGTAGACAAGTCGCTCAAGGCAAAAGTCGAGGCGGACCGTAAGGCGGCGAGGAAGTCCGGCCGAGTCCCTGCGATCAATCCGGCTCAGCAGGAGGCTTCCGCCCAGGCCGAATCCAGGCGTCTTGCGGATGAGCAGGCCGCGGCGATCAAGAAGGCGCGGGAGGACGAGGAAAAAGAGCGCCAGGAGCGCGAGCAGGCCGACAAGGAGGCCGCTCGCAAGAAAGGCCACCACAAAGAGTAATCCCGTGTGGATGACACTGGCGTTGCAAATATGTGTCTGGGTCGCCTCGGTGTAAGCCGAGCGATTGGCGCCTTGACGGAGAATTCCGTTGAGGCGAAGACCTGCAACCGGTTCTTTCAGCATTGCAGACAAGAAGTCCTGCGGAGTCATCCGTGGGGCTTCGCTCTGCGTGCTGAGGCCCTGGCGATCGTGGCTGATCAGAGCTTTCCCGGTTGGGGCTATGTCTATCAGAGCCCATCGAGAAGTCTCATGATCCGATCGATCGCGGACGCGAACGGTATTCGCGTGATGCGCGATGCATTCCTGTCAGGCGATAGCAGTCGCTGGGAGATGCTGCGCATGATCCGCGTGCCCTGGCAGATTGCACTAAAGGACGATGGCGCAAGTCAGGTGATCTTGTGTGACTTATCCGATGCGTGGGCCTTTCACACGGTGGATGTCGATAACATCGGGGCCTGGCCTGCCGATGCGGTGAGCGTGTTCGCGTGGCGCCTGGCCATGGAGGTTGGGGGGCCGCTGTCCGCCAAAGCTGAATTGGTGGAACGGGCCGAATCCCGCTATGGCTCGTATCTGTCCTGGGCCACCGCCAACAACATGAACGAGCAAAAAGATGATGCTCGAGCGGAGTCGCCGTCCATCGCGTGTAGGGCGTAAATGCCCAAACTCAGCCAAGTCTCACTCGCGGGCGGTGAGGTCAGTCCAAGCCTCTACGCGCGGACGGATCTTGCGCGCTACGCCAATAGTCTTCGGACCTGTCGAAACTTCTTCGTGCGCGCAACCGGCGGCGTTTCCAATCGCGCAGGCCTTGAGTTCGTCGCAGCCCTCTACCCGCTAAGTCTCTCAAGCCTGATTCCGTTCGTCTTCTCGACCGAGCAGGCCTACGTGATCGTCTTTCAGGAAGAGACCACACAGATCTTCACGCAAGGGGCGGTCGTGGGCACAGGACCCGCAACGCCCTATCTCAGTGGGGAGCTGGCCTCCCTTCGCTATACGCAAAGCGCGGATGTGCTGACGGTCGTCAATCAGAACTACATCCCGCACGAGTTCGTGCGAACCGGCGCAACGACGTTCACCTTCACGGCCATCACCGACTTTGAGGGCGGGCCATTCCTCGATGACAACACCTCCAATGTCACCGTCACCGCCTCGGCCGCCACGGGCGTCATCACGCTCACCGCCTCCGCCGGCATCTTTGGTGGCACGCACATCGGCTCTCTGTTTCGTCTGTCGATGGAGGATCTATCAGGGATCCCCCCTTGGGAGCCGAACAAGGTGCTCGCGCTCTCGGGCGTGAACCCCTTGAATCTGCGCCGCCGATCGAATGGCAAGGTCTACATCTGCACGACTAACCAGGCCGCAGGCGCGCTCGGCACCTTCACGGGAACAGAGCCCCCGAGCCATGACGAGGGCGAGCGGGCAGATGGGGATGGCAATGAGATCAAAGATGTGGCGACACGGGCCGGTGTGACATGGCTGTATCTGCATAGCCTGTTCGGCACCGCGATCATCACCGCCATTGGCGGTGGGGGCACGACCGCCACCGCCACCGTCCAGGACTACATGCCGGTCGTAAGTCCCGCCACGACAACCGTGTGGGCGTTCGGGGCGTGGAGTGAGGACCAGGGGTATCCCGCCCTTGTGACTTACTACCAAGACCGTTTGGTGTTTGCCAATACCCCGGAGCAGCCTCAGACCGAATGGGCATCGAAAACCGGCGACTATCATAACTTCGGGATCTCTAATCCGCTGGTGGCGGATGATGCGATCAGGCAACCCCTGAATGCGCGGCAGATCAATGCGATCGTCGAGCTGATCCCGATGGACCAGCTGATCGCGATGACCTCAAGCTCATCATGGGCTTCCCCGAAGCGCGGCGAGGCCTGGACCCCGCTCACCATTGGCTACGATCCACAGTCCTTTGATGGCGCGATGTTCCTGCGCGCGATCCTGACCGGGGACTCTGCGCTCTTTGCACAGAACGGAGCGACCAAGATCCGTGACCTACTCTACAAGACCGACACCGATAAGTTCCGTGGCGATGAGCTGACGGTGCTGGCGCGCCACCTCTTTGATCGCGATCACACGATCGTCGACATGGACTACGCCAAGGAGCCGCACGGGATCCTCTGGATCATCCGAAGCGATGGCGCCTTGATTGGGCTTACCTACCTCAAGGAGCAGGAGGTCATCGGCTGGCATCGACACGACACGCAAGGCTTTTTCGAGCGGGTGTGCGTGATTCCAGAAGGTGGCCAGGATGTGCCCTACTTCGTAGTTCGCCGCGTGATCAACGGGCAGACTGTGCGCTACCTTGAGCGCATGTCCTTTCGCGATCAGGTTGATCCGCTCGATTCGTTTTTTGTCGACTGTGGTCTGTCGTATGACGGGCGCAATGTCTCATCTACGACGCTTACGATTACTGGAGCTGACTATTCGGGCGGGGAGTTTGTGACCCTGACAGCCTCCGCCCCTCTTTTTGCAGCGCTCGATGTGGGCGATGTGATTCAGTTCCCCGGTAGCTCGATCAGCGTGCGCGCCCAGATCAGCTCGTATGCAAGCCCATACAGCGTGACGGCGCTCCTGCAGTCGCCCGTTCCCGAGGCGCTTCGGGGTGTGCCTACGCTCACATGGACCTTCGCGCGGAACGTGTTCTCAGGTTTAGCGCACTTGGAGGGCGCAACCGTTGCCATCCTCGCCGACGGCTCCCCTGAGGTGCCTCAGGTTGTGACGGCCGGGCAGATCGTTCTCGACTATCCCGCAGGCGTGGTCCATGTGGGTCTGCCGTACGTTTCGGATATCGAAACACTCGATGTCACGATCTTTGGGGCGAGTGAGTCGATTCGCGATAACGCCAAGTCCATCCCCAGAGTGAGCGTGGTCGTTGAGAAAACATTGGGATTAAAGGCGGGTCCTAATGTGGATAACCTCTACGACATCGGTCCACAGCCCGTGGAGTTTGATTACACCGCGCCCTGGCCGCTTCTGAACGATGTGCAGACGAGCTACCTCGTTACGAGCTGGAACAATAGCGGTCGAGTCCTGATCCGACAGGATCTGCCGCTACCGGCAACGGTGCTCGCGGTGCTACCGACCGTTGAGATTGGTGGGAGCGGCTGATGGTCTACATTCGCCCCACGCTTCCGGGAGATGTCTGGCTCGTGCTCACCACGCTTCGAGAGGCGGAGGTGCGCGAGTTTGCGGCGCTGGGATTTACGAGCGAGGAATGCGTGCGCTTAGGTTTGGTCAGCGGGGAGTGCTTTACCGCCTTCATCCATGATGAGGCCGCGGCGATCTTTGGGGTCGTGAACATGGGCGATCATCAGATCCCGTGGGCGGTGATGACAACAGTTATTGATAAGTACCCGCTGCCCTTTCTCAGGGCCGCTTACCGATGGTCCCAGACACTCACCGGGACGCTGATCAACTATGTGGATGTGCGTAATGAGAAAGCCATGAAGTGGTTCAAGTGGCTCGGCTTTACGCTGTCCGATCCCATTCCCTATGGCAACAACGGTGAGCTGTTCCGTCAAGTGAGGGTGGGCTGATGTTGCCTGCCATTCTCACCCAAGATCTTCCGGCGCCAGATAAGATCCGCGCAGATATTCTGCTGCTCGAGAGTGAGTGTAAGAGCCTGCCTCAGATCTCTTTCCCCTTAACGCACACGTTCGCCCCAGGGGCCTACGCGCGCACGATCCAGCTCTTTGCCAATACGCTCATTGTCGGCAAGATCCATCGGCATGCGCACCTCAACATCGTCTCAAACGGACATGTCACGGTGGTCACGGAGTTTGGCCGCATGCAGATCAGAGGCCCGCACGTCTTCACCTCACAGCCCGGCACCAAGCGTGCGCTCATTGCGCATGAGGATACGGTCTGGACGACTATCCATCTGACGAACAGCACGGACTTGGATGAGATCGAGCGCGAGATCATCGCGCCCACCTATGATGATCTATCCATCCTCGAGCACTGTCGGGATCTCATTGAGGGGTCAACGTGACCTGGGTTGCGGTTGGCGTAGGAGTAGTCGGGGCGGGCGTTCAGATGGCCGGCCAGATGAAGCAGGGCAAGCAGGCCAAGGAGACGGGCGAGGCGAACGCACGCTTAGGGCGTGCTCAGGCGCAGGACTCTCTGCTCCGCGGTGCGATAGAAGAGTCGATGTATCGGCGCCAGATCGCCTCCATCGTGGGCGGGCAGAAGGCCGCCTTCGGTGCGCGCAATGTGGCCGTCTCCGGCACCGCGCTCGATATCCTCTCCGACACCGCGCAGATCGGGGAAGAGGACGTGATCAACATCCGCAACAACGCGGCGCGCGAGGCCTGGGGCTATCGCATGGGGGCCAATGAGTCGAGCCGCTGGGGCGCGAACCAGCTCTCGAATGCGAAGAATCAGGCGCTCGGGACGCTTCTCACCTCCGGCGCCCAGGCGTACGGGACTTGGGCCGGCCGCTGATGCCGACCGTTCCCACACTGCATAACCAGGTTGGACTGAATGCGCTGCCGAACGTGCAGCGCCGGCCTTTGCAATCCACCGGCCTTCAGGCGATCGGGGAGGGCCTGCAGAATGTCTCAGGGGTTATTCAGCAGGTTCAGAAACAAGAACAGCTCAAAGCCGATCGTGCCGCCTTCATGGAGGCGGATCGCACGACCGACACGATTGCCAATGACCTGTATTCAAAGGCCTCCCAGAAACAGCTGAAAGATGCCATCGGCATCACGCCACAGTCGATCGAGGAATTCGATAAGCGCACCTCAGAGGTGATGGGGTCGCTTCAAACTGATCGGCAGAAGATGACCTATCGCGAGGCGGTCAATCAACGCCGCTCGCAGTTGCAGCGCTCGATCGAGTCGCACGAGAACAGTCAGCGCGAGACCTATTACGCGAAGTCCCGGGAGGACTACAAAGACCAGGCGCATGTGAACGCGGTCACGAACTACCAGGACCCGAAGGCGATCGAGTCCGAGATCGATAAGGTGCGCGCCACCGTAGATCAAACCCCTGGCATCGATGCCGATCAGAAGGCCGCAGAGGTCGGGATTCGCCGCTCCGGGATCTATTCAGGCGTCATCGATCGATACCTCTCGAACGATCAGGTCTCCCAGGCGGACGCCTATTACAAGTCCATCAAGGACAAAGTAAACGGCCCCCAGGCCTCGAACATCGAGCGCGCGCTCATCACCGCCAAACAGAGATTGGAGTCTGAGAAGAAAGCCAAACTGACTGAGATGCGTCAATCTCTTGGCGATCAGCTTCAGGACATTCACGCCGCGGCTCAAATGGGTGTGCCCGTCACGCAAGTCCCCCCGCGCGCGGTGCTCGAGGCGGTGTTCGGCAAGTACGAGGGCGGACAGAAGTATGAGACCGCCCAGAAGATGGCGGATCTGTCGGTCGAGGTGAATGCGCTGCATGACCTGTCGGCCGAGGATCTGTATCAGCAAACCACGCAGTACAAGCCCGTAAAGGTAGAAGGGGCGGCGGAAGCCGCGCAGATCACTCAGTTCATGTCAGGCCGGGTGCAGCAAATCTTACAAGAGCGTGACAAGGATCCGGCCGGCTATCTCGTGCGCCATTCCCCAGCAGTGGCTCAGGCCTGGGATAACTTCGAGCAGTCCGGGGATGAGGCCTCGCGCGCGGCCTACTTAAAGACCGTGCGCGCCGAGCGCGAGCGCTTACAGATTCCGGGGGACGACATCCTCCCCGACACCTACGCGCAAGGGGTTGCAGACCGGCTCAACACTGCGGATGCTCAGAAGCTTGCGACCCTCATCGAGCGCGAGGCGCAAACCTGGGGCGCAGACTGGCCGGCGGTTCAAGGCCAGCTTGCGGGTAAGATCTCAGACACCGCTGCCGTCATTTCATCCGGGATCCCGCGCGGGGCCGCCGTGCAATTGGCCGCCACCGCGAATCTCAAGGAGAACGAGCTTAAAGCGCTTCTGCCGCCGGGCACGACGTGGCCTGCCGTTGAGGCGGCCGTTGATCAGACTTTCGAGAGCTTCAAGTCATCTCTGCCGATCGAGGCTGCGCAAACCTGGAATGCGTTTCGCGACTCTGGGACACGGCTCGCCGTGCAGTACATGCATCAAGGCATGAGCCAAAGCAATGCGATCGACAAGGCTTACAAGGATCTCGTGCGGGATCAGATCGTCGAGTTTCGCGCCGCGCCCTTTCGCGTCCCGCCCACGGAGAACAAAGAGCAGATCGAGACAGGCGCCCGGCAGGCGGTTCAAGAATTTGTAACCCCTCCCGGGACGGTGATTCCTTCCGGGGCTTTCACAGCCGAGGAATATCAAAGCCAGCTCCAGGACTATGTGCGCGAAAACGGCTACTGGGTCACGCGCCCCGATGCCAAGGGGCTGCGCCTGTATGTGGATGGTGGGCCGCTGGCAGGCGTTGACGGGCCGGTTCAATACACCTGGGAGCAACTGCGCACCTACGGAGACAAGGGAGCAGAGGCCTCCAGAAAGCGCCTCAGCGATGAGATCACGCGACGCAAGGAAGCGCGCTGATGCCGATCGTGTATCGCGACCTCATTCGCAGTGAGCCGCGGCTGGGGACGGATGTTCCCGCCTCACGCCGCGATGTGCTCACCGAGCAGTTCGCGATGACCTATGAAGAGAATCCCATTCAGGCCTTCAAGCGCTACAACGCGCTGCGCGAGGATGAGCGCACGGGACCGGTGCTCGAGGCCACCGCGGCGCGTCAGAAGCTCAAGGACGCAGGACTCGACCGGGATCTCAAGGTGAATGATGCCGGCATTACGCAGGCCGCGCTCGCAACGCTCATGGATCGCAAGCGCACCGAGCTTAAACGGCAAGAGATCTTCTCGCGCGCGCAAGGCGGGGCGGGAGAGTTCACGCAGCGCTTAGCGCTCTCGATCGCGACCACCATGGCGGACCCGATCTCCGCGGGCTTGAACTTCGTGCCCGTCGTGGGACAGGTACGCTATGCGCGCTGGCTTGCCGAGGCCGGCTCGATCGGCGGGCGTATCGCCGTCCGCGCAGGCGTCGGGGCGGCGGAGGGCGCGGTGGGAGCTGCCCTTCAAGAGCCCTTCATCTACGGCATGCGCACCCAGGAGCAGGCGGACTATTCCTCCGCCGACAGCCTTCTCAACATCGCGCTCGGTGGCATCGCAGGCGGTGGCCTGCATTCCTTCGTCGGCGCCGCCGGAGATCTCATCGCCCGGCGTCTGGATATGGCGCCCACCGCACGGGTGGAGCCCCCTGCACGCACGGAGCCCACCCTTGGGGATGCGACCCGCATCACGCCCCGTGACGAGCCGCCCCTTGAGGCACGAGACTTCACGCCCCTTGAGCGCACGATCGATGAGCTGCCGCCCCAGGCGCGCGAGGCTGCGCTGCGAGCTGCTGTCGGTCAGGCCGTGGAAGGCCGCATGATCGATGTCGAGAACATCCTGACGCCGCAGATGAGGCAGACGGCGACCCCTGAATTCCAGAGCTGGTTTAGAGACTCAAAGGTCATCGATGAGGCAGGCGAGCCGCTTCGGGTGTACCACGGCACGCAGCAAGACATCTCCGAGTTCAACACGCCCTCCTGGTTTACCTCTGATCCGGGTGAGGCCTCTCGCTATGCCACGGGATCCCGCGCCGAGCGGGCCGGAGCCAATGTCGTTCCGGCTTACATATCGATCAAAAATCCGTACAAGGCCACGTACTCTGAGATCATCAGCGCAAGCTCTGAGCTTCGCGCGAAGCTCCAGGCCCAAGGCTATGACGGCATGATGATGCATCAGACCCCGATGCTGGCGCGCGATGGGAAGTCATTTCTTCCAGATCAGTTGGAGCGTGATTGGTACGTGCCGTTTGATTCGGCGCAGGTGAAATCCGCCGTAGGAAACTCCGGGCGCTTTGATCCGAAAGCTGCAAGCCTCACGGACCCGCGCGCGCAAGCGGACTTCAAAGCCACGATGGACCACGCCGAGGAAGTCCTCGCACGCGAGCCCAAGCCCAAGGGCACCGTGACCGAATCAGAAGCCCGTCTTCAGATGGCGCAGGACGAGGCGGATCTTGCCGTCGCAGATGCCACCGCATCGGCCAAGCGCTTAGGCTCAGAATTCAACGAGGATGACATCGCGGAGAATCTTGAGAAGGCGGAGCGTTGGGCGCGGGTCGCTGAGCTTGCGACCGTGTGTCTGACGAGAGGGGACTGATGGCCACGTGCTTAGATCTCGTCCGGGAGCAGATTAAAGACCTCACCGAGAAGGAGCTGGATGAGGTGCTTGAGCAGATGCGCGCAAAACAAGGCCGCCTCATTCTCGATGGCGCAGATCCCGCGACCGCCGCCGCTCAGGCCGGGATGGATCTCGCCAACACACTCAGGGCAGCCGCCTCCATTGAACGCCGTAATGCGGCTATCAATCTTCGTATTCGCACCGAAGCGCTCGACTATCTACGCTCAACCTGGAGCGATGATCCGACCGAAGGCGTGCTTGCCCTGCTCTATGGCTCACCGAAGGCCCGTTTCGGCTCCCGGTCCTCGGCGAACGCTGCCCAGGATGCGCAGTTTCGGCGCCTGATGGGCGGGGTTGCCGGGGAGCTTGAGGCCAAGGGGCTCTTTGATCCCTTACGTCGCGGGGAGATGGATCGGGATGTCGCGCGGGCGATGTGGCACCTGGATAACCCCGAGCAATTCGCAAAGCTTCCTCAGCAGGCCCAGGACATCGCCACCACACTCAGAAAGTGGCAGGAGGTTGCGCGCATCGAGGCGAATCGTCACGGGGCTTGGATTGGCAAGGAGCCCCATTACGTGGTGCGCCAGAGCCATCACCCGGATCGCCTGGCGAGCGCAGGCTTTGAGCGCTGGAAGACGGACATCAAGCCGCAGTTAGACCTTGCACGCATGTTCCCGGACGGGCCTCCCAAGAACTTAGATGATTGGCTACACGAGACCTGGCTCAACCTCACGACGGGCGTGCGCATCAAAGATGATGTGAGCGGGGAGCGCATGGCGGCGTTTAAAGGCCCTGGCAATCTTGCAAAGAAAGTCTCACAGGAGCGGGTGCTGCATTTCACTTCCCCTGAGGGCTGGTTCGACTACAACACGCAGTACGGCTTCGGCAATATCCGCGAGGCCTATGTGCAGGGCCTGCATCGATCGGCCGAATCCACCGGTCTTATGCAGGTGCTGGGCACGAACCCCGAAGCGAACCTTGATTCGATCATCACCGCCATGCGCGCGGAGCTGTCGCGCAAAGATCCGGAAAAACTCAAGGCGTTCGACAGATCGCGAGGTCGCTTTCAGAACGCCTACAAGGAAGTCTCGGGCTTTACCCGTCAGGTCGTAAGCCAGCGCATGGCGACGGTGGGCGCGGGCTTACGCGCCTTCAACACGCTCACGGGCTTGGGAGGCGCGGTTGTTTCCTCCGTGACCGATATTCCCGTGCGCGCCTCGGCGCTGCGCTTCCAGGGTCAGTCATACTTCAGTGAGCTGACCAAAGGACTGGTCGCGCCGATCAAGCGCATCGTTTCAGGTGTGGGCACTGATGAGCGCAAGGCAACCCTATCAGCCTTGGGCTACTTCAACGAAGTCGCCATGGGAAACCTTGCAAGTCGCTTCTCTCCCGATGAGAACCTTCCGGGCCGGATTCAAAAAGCCACGCACACGTTCTTCAAGTGGAACCTCTTGGGCGCCTGGACCGATGAGATGCGCCGCTCATCCCTTGAATCGATGGGACACTTCTTTGGGGGCCTGTCGGATCGGGAGTTTACGCAGCTCTCCGAGCGCACCCGGCGCACGCTCGAGCGCTTCAAGATCGGGGAGGCGGAGTGGGCGGCGATTCGCGGCGGACTCGTTGAGGAATCAAATGGTCAAAAATTCCTCACGCCAGAGGCTGTGAGACAGATAGACCGAAGCGCGTTCACCTCACTGTCAAAGGACCGTATTAATGCGGTTAAAGAGGGTCTTGTCGAGCGCTACAAAAAACGCCAGGCCATGGATGCGCGCGAGCGGGAATGGCGCGACAGGCGGGCCGAGAAGCTGAGAGATGACTTAGTCGCTGCCAGCGCACGCCTATCTAAGCGCATTGAGTCTATCGAGGGTCGCGGCTCAGATGAGTTGCGCTCGTTACAGAAAAAGCTATCTAGCCTTTATGATCATCTTGATACATCACGCGACTATTGGGATTCCATAGATGGGCGGCGTCCAATCGGACAATTGCGTCGCGCGGGCGTGACGGAAGGCAAGGCCATCGAATCCAGCAAGGCGCTAAAGGCGGAGGCCAGACAGATTGGCCGGGACCTTGTGAGACTGAAGAAAGAGCTGAATGAAGACTTTATAGAAAGATGGGCCGAGCGCCAGGACGAGTTGGTTGACTTCTCAGAGCGGGGTCAAGCCCGGATTAAGCAACGAGCAGAGGAAACGGCGCGTGATCTGATGGGCCTTGATCCGAAAATCAATCGCATCCTCGAGGATACGCGCGAGGACATGGCCGCACGGCTTCAGACGTTGTATGCGGATGAGGTCAATTCGGCTGCGATCTCACCGGACGCGCGCTCCCTTGCGACCCTTCGTCAGGGAAGTCAGGCCGGCACGATCGTTGGAGAGGGCCTGCGTCTGTTCTGGCAGTTCAAATCCTTCGGGATTGCGATCATGCAGCGCGGGCTCCTGCGCGAGTTCTACGGTTACGGAAAAGGCGCGGGGGGCAAGCTCGGGATGAGCGAGGTGCGTGGCCTTGCGACATTCATGGCAGGCTCCATCGGCTTTGGCTATCTCGCCATGACGCTCAAAGATCTGCTACGCGGCAAGGAGCCTAAGCCCCTGGATAATCCCAAGACCTGGATGGCCGCGGCTGCACAAGGCGGTGGCTTTGGCATCTATGGGGATTTCCTCTTTGGTGAGGCGAATCGTTTCGGCGGCGGGTTCGTGCAGACGCTGGGAGGCCCGACCATAGGTAAAGCAGAAGAGATTTACTCGCTATGGAATGCCACCAAACGCGGCGATGACACGGGCGCGCAGGCGCTGAAGTTCGCGTATCGAAACACGCCCTATCTAAACCTGTTTTACTTGCGCATGGCGACCGATTATCTGTTCTTGTATGAGATGCAAGAGGCGATGAATCCTGGATATCTTCGCCGCATGGAAAAGCGAACCAAAGAGCAATCCGGTCAAGAGTGGTGGCTCAAGCCCTCCGAGGTAGTGAATTAAATGACGGTCCTCACGAATGACACGGTCGAGCGCTATACGATTTCCGGAGTCGGTCCGTATCCCTTCAATTTCAGAATCTTTGCCGAGAGCAATATCGCGGCAAGCGTGCTCAGTGCTGCAAGCCTTCCCGTAGCGACGCTGCTTTCCTACCCCGGTGACTACACAGTAGTCGTCTCGAATGTCGCAACTGGCGGCACCGTCACTCTCACGCCGGGTGTGGCGGCAACGTACGCAGGCTACACGCTCGACATCCGCTCGAACACGACGATTAATCAGCCGACCAGCATTCGCAATATTGGCCGTTTCTTGCCTGAGATCCACGAGGATGCGTTCGATAATCTGTCACGACAGATTCAGGATCTTGCGCGCAAGGTACGCGCCTCGTTTCGCTATCCGGATAACGTGCTCACGGATGGCACGCTCACCCCGCTGGAAGCCTGGGCTTCGAAGTATATAGCGATCAGCGCCGCAGGCGTCCTGGAGCCGGCTTTGCTGTCCTCATCCACGCTCACCCCTTCGGTGATCACCGCACTGCTTGCAAGCTCTCCTGCCGAGCAGACGGCCATTGTGGCGCTGCTGGTTGGGGATATTGCCGCGACCTCAACCTCCCAGGCGCTGCTGTCCTCGCTTGCATTAACAGAGGCGGAGAGCTTCTACCCGGGGAAGGTGGTCAATTACTCTTATGAGGGCGGCAATGTTCTGCGCTATGGCGCAGACCCCACGGGTGTCCTGGATTCCTCTGATGCGATCCAGGATGCGATTAATATGGGGTGGGCGGCCGGCTTCTTTAACACTCCGTGGTCGGGCATGGGTGGGGCTTTCCCCGTCATCATCTTCCCGCCGGGCCGCTACCGGATTACGAAATCACTCATCGTTCCGACCGGTGTGACACTGAGAGGCACGGGACAGCCTAGCCATACGACCAGTCACACCCGCATCATCATGGACTCGACGACCTACTCCCCGCCTGATGGCGCCGGAGACAACCGCAACAAGCCTATTTTAAAATTCAACCGCTGGACGTACAACAACGCGGCTGAGATGAACTCAGTAATAACCTCATCGATTCAGGAGCTGGAGTTCTGGTATGTCACCCCCGGTGGCACGTTCAATCTGCCGCATTCGACCGGCTTCACATTCGGTGACTATCCGGACGGCGGCACGATCTGCTTTGATGTAGACGCGGGTGATTTCAGAGTCATCAACTGTGTCTTTCAGCACGGTCCTGCGGCGGTACGCATCAAGAATGTTTCGCTTACGCCCGCCACCCGAGGTGATGGGCATACCGGAAACCGCGGTGTGGGTGTGTTCTTCGAGGGCTGCGAGTTTGATGCGTCGACCTCATCTCACATCTACGCTACAAATTCGTACTGCTATCTCGTTTTCAAGAACTGCCAATTCTATAGCGGTCAGCACCGGTATGAGGGCTGCACGGGAAAGCTCGTGTATCTCGGGGGCAATTGGCAAGGCGGGGCCTACATCAATGCAGAGACCGTGGGCAACACGTTTGATGCCGTGATTGTTAAAGGGGCTGAGGTCGAGCCGCCCTCGAACGCGCCCTGGATCTCTCTATCCAAATCAACTCTCGTTGATATCTCAGAGAACACGATTAACACAGCTGCCACTCGTGGTGGCATCCAGGTCTGGGATGCCGATGGCGGTCGCATTTGCGATAACCTTCTGCATGATCAGGGCTTCAATGCGCCGGCCGGAACCGGGATCAGTGATTTTTCTGCCGCGATCAAAGGCCGTGGCTTGCGTAACGTCCTCGTGAGCGGCAACAGCATCACCTGTTCTGGGCTCGCCTCATACAACGGATTCGGCATTCTGCTGGGTGATTCCGCGCGCGCCTCGCAAACCAATTTCGTTAACAACAATGCGGTGACGGTGCCTTTCAATGCCGCGACGTACTTAGGCCAATCTCGCTACATCAACGTCGCGGCGGGCGATGTGATCGGCATTAACTATGTGTCGTATGACACCGTGAACGCCTCGATCATCGGCAGTGGGCTGTGGGCCCGCAAACGATTCAGTGGCGTCGTAACCGTGCCCACGTACGGCACGACCATCACGATAGATTCATCGCTTGGAAACAAATTTGACATCCTTGTTACCAATGCGGTCGGCTTTACGGTCTCAAGCCCCATCAATACGGTATCGGGCGCCGTCCAGCGCATCACGATCAGCGTCTTCAATAGCTCGGGCGGGGTGATGGGCGCGATCACCTGGGGGGCGGGCTATAAGCTTGCCGCCTGGACCAATCCCGCCAATGGCTTTAACCGCTCAATCGACTTTGAATTCGATGGGTCAACCACCTGGCGCGAGGTGTCCCGCACACCCGCCGACGTACCTAACTGATGGACTTTGATCCCAAGGCGGTGCTCGGTTGGATCATCGGAATGGCGAGCACGGCCATTATTGGATGGATTGGGATCATCCGGCGAATCGACAGCAAGATATCTCGAGAGGAATTCACCACGAATATTGAGCGGCGTGACTCGCGCGTACGGGATGACCTGAAAGAGATCCTGTATAAGCTCGATCAGCAGAACAGCACGATGCTTCAAAAGTTTGATCAGCAAGATGATCTAAGTGCCGAGTGGCGCACGCTCACGGCTGATAAGATGCAGAAGATCTCTGAAGAGCTTGCCGTAATCAAAGACCGCGATAGCCGGAAACGTGACTCCAGGCATGACACCTGAACGCATTAGCGTATTGAGTCGATGTGACTCAAGATCATGAGGGTCCGCGTGTTGATCTGATCGGAGTGCCCCGAGGTGTCGCTGTCTCTTTAGTGGAAACACTTAAAGGTGACGCTGACATCTCACACGCGAAAGCCGCAAAACTAGAAAAAGAAGGCAGTCCTGAGATTGCCCAGGAACTGCGCATGCTAGCCGATGAGAAGCATCAATACGCCGAGTGCGTGAAAGCACAGCTTCGTGGCGAGCGACGGGTTTCCCATATACACAATAGCGGCGCGCATACGGACCAACGTCATGCCTCCGGCAACTCCAGCATAACGCAGGTGGAAAGCTCCAAGCTTCTGCCGTGGCTGATGCTGACCTGTCTGCTCTCAGGCCTCTCCATTGCACTATCTATATTCGCTATCATCCGGTCCAACGACAGCATGACGTTGAGTCTACTGCTGCGTGAGGATGTCCGAATCTTCGACCATGCTTTGACCAAGCATGGGATTAACACCGATGAGCATGCATCAGAGAAAGGAGAGGAATAAATGAGTCACAGAATTGTTATCGCCCGACAGGTTAAAGAGGCCTTTCAGGACCAGAGCGTGCGCGCCGAGATGACCCCGCAGCAATGCACGAAGGTCGATGAGATCCTGCAATCCGAGGAACCCTCACCGTCTGAGTTTCGGGAGCTGACGCATCGATTAAATCGGGTGTACTGCAAAGAGGATTGATCACATCTTTGTGATCAAATGGGCTCAATCGATAAACTCTATATAGCTTATGGAAACTCTCGGACAGAAACGTGATCGATTCACCCGTGCCCTTGCGGAGTGGATTCTGGCTGTAAACAAGCTACCGGGGCATACCTTGCGACTGTGCGAGGCGCTGAGGTCCGATGAGCAGTCCGAGATCAACGCTATAGGGAATGAGGGTCGAAAGGCCCTCGTTTCCTATCTGATGCCCGCCTATCCCGAGCTTGCCAAGCGCATCGCGAACAACACCGGCTCCGGGATACGCACCTCGTTGCATGGGGATGGCCTTGCGGCTGACCTGCAATTATTCGTAGAGGGCAAATGGATCAGCAATGGCAATGACCCACATTGGGTTAAGGTGGGTGAGATGTGGGAAGCGATGGGTCCGGATCACAAATGGGGCGGAAATTTTCCTAAGCCTGATGGGAATCATGTGTCTATACAGCATGAAGGTCGTTCCTAATGCCACTTCGCGCAGATGGCTATCGAGTGATCTCAAGTCGGTTGGAGCATGTTGTTATTGCCGAGCGTGCGTTAGGTCGCGCGCTTCCAAAGGGAAGCTGCGTTCATCATGTAAATCATGATCGAAGCGACAACCGGAACGAGAACTTAGTTATCTGCCCAAGCCAAGCCTATCACTCGCTACTGCATCTTCGCGAGCGCGCCTTAGATGCATGCGGCGATGCGAATAAGCGCGCTTGCGTGTATTGCAAGCAATGGGACGATGCGCAGAATATGGCGATGCGTGATAAAGGTCGCAAGGGGATTCACTGGCGACACCGAGCGTGTCATGCCGCTGCCGAGATGCGCCGGAAAGTCATCGAGCATGAGGGGCGAAAGTAGAAGTGCCCATGCCAGCAAGACAACCGCAGAACGGGAGCGACCATAGACCCGATCCGGATCCAACCCGCCTCACTACGGAGCAGTTGCAGCGTGAGTTAAGTGCGCTTGAAAGGCTCATGAACATGCGCATGGATGGCATGGAGAACGCGGTGAAGATCCGTTTCTCAGAGCGCGACTTACGGTTCATTCAAGCCGCCAATGACAGCAAGGATGCACTCGCGATGGCGCGCGAGGCTGCGGCGTCTGCGATTAGCAAGCAGGAAGAGGCATTTAACAAAAGATTCGACATTGCCGATGCATCACGCGCAATGCTCGATGAGCGCATTCGGCTCATGATGCCGCGCTCTGAATCAGAGGCGCGCCACAAATCTCATGAGGATCACGCCGCGATGCTCACCAAGCAGATTGAAGCTCGAGAAGAGCGCGGGAAAGGAATGAGTCACACTTGGGGGATATTAGTTGGCGCTGCAGGGCTAATAGCGCTTATTGTAGGGTTTTTCCTCAAATAAGCTGAGAAACCCTATGGCTGATACAAACAACGTCCCCAACCGGAAAGTCGTCATAGGAGCCGCGGCCGGCGCTCTCATGACCATCGTCGCCTGGTGTACCAAAGCCTTTAGCGGGGTGGAGATCCCGGCAGAGGTGGCTTTGGCAGGTAGCACGATCATCGTATTTTTTCTGCAATATTTCGTTCCTAACGCAGAGGTCTAATCGTGAAGACTCACTTTGCTTGTGCCTTCCTGCTTCTGCTCACCGCCTGCGCATCACTCGGCATCGAGCCAGCCAACTCCTTTGGCGATCGGTTGGCCTATGCCTATGGGACGTATGCGGCCGTCAACACCGCTGCCGCAAGCTCGCTCGATGCCAAGACCATCACGGCGGAGGATGCCCAGAGCATCCAGAAGATCGCAGGCCAGGCGCGCAGCCTGCTTGATGGCGCGAAGCTTGCGGCCGACGGAGGGGACCTTGAGAGCGCCAATTCTCGCCTCACCGCGGCGACGGCGATCCTGACCCAGCTCCAAACTTATCTGCGAAATCGAGGTGCGAAATGAGTGTCGATCTCGCCATTACCCTCTTGCTGTCCCTGATGTCGCACGCAAGCGAGATATCGAGCCTCATCGCCAAAGCGCGCGCCGAGGGGCGTGACACGCTCTCGAAGGACGAGTGGGATCAGATCCTCAATTCTGCGGACGCCTCTGAGGCGGTCTTAGCGGAGGCCATAGAGCGCGCCAAGCAGGAGGGCCGATGATCGCCACCATCCTGATTGTGGCGGCTCTGGTGCTCTTCATCCTGGCTGCCATTGGCGTGCCCGCGAGCCGTTACAACCTCGTTGCCGCAGGGCTTGCGTGTCTCACGGGAGCGTGGCTCCTGGGCCATGTCTAGGCACACCGCGTGCTGCTCCCCCGTGTCTTTAACGCAGGAGCCTCAAAATGGTTAATCAACCGACGCAGCCCGGCCAACCTCAGCCGAAACCCGGTGACCCGAATTTCCCCGGCGATCGGCCGGATCAGGACAAAGACAAGAATCGATAAGATTCATGGGGGCCAAGGATGGCCCCCAGCTCTTATCAGAGCAGAAACCAAATAACTAGCGCTGGTATCCAAGCAAGAATGTAGCAGCACGCCATTTGAGCGACGTCTTTCCAGTCTGGTTCATTCCACCCGTCTGTCATAGACCCTCTCCGACGCTACGATGTGCATTGCCAATGCACGCAACCAAACTTCGGACCTACCTCAATCATCCATCCTTCGTCGTTCTCCAATAGCGCATCGCTAGGCGAGAGGTCATCGGTGATGAAATAGCCAGGACGCCAGTGCGGTGACCCACAGTCACCAATGACAGTCCCATCTGGTAAGAGCGCGTCTCTGTGCCTTTTAGTTCGACTCCAAAATCGGCAACTGTCGCAGGTATTCACAGACTCTCTCCTGGACGCGCCGCTGGATCTATCTGTGTACGTTCAATCATGGCTTAGTGTCCTATAGCAGCTTTTTCTTTTTTCAACTCATCAAGCCAAGCATTGAATGCCTTGTAGGCGTTGCTACTAGTCCCAGGTTGCTTACTCAGCTCCTTACCGCTTTTGTCGGTAAACCAAGGCCCGAACATTTCGCTAAAGTCCCAATAGAACGTTTTGCCGTTCACCTCTCCACATCCAGAGGCTGTGTGAAACGAGCAGAGATGGAAAGCGCTCATTGACTACCGTCCACGGTTACTCTAACTCCCTCATCAGCGCGAACCTGCGCTGATAGATCGAGCTAATCGACCGATTGATCATCACCGATAACTCAGCGTCCGGGCGTCGCTTGGCTCGCACCATCCGATCCTCGCGCTTAGTCCAACGTCGTTTCTTACCATTGCCTCTGTGTTTCATGGGATAGGAAGTTAGTGGATATCTCAGGTTTGTGCAAACTGATTTCTTAGGTTTTGATTCCATTGCTGGTTTACGATCTCAGCGGTGCTTGCGAAGGACTTCCTTATGCGCCACCAACTGCACTGCCTGTTCTTCAACCAGTTGGTAGGTGCCGACCACGCGCTTGTTATGATCAGCTAGTCCATCGGCTGATTCGTCAGCCAGCAGGAAGGATTCTTTGTCGTTGGGCTGCTGATCCCACGTTACGAATATCTGCTTTGGAAGTTTCTTCATATCTTTCTCCGATTGTTATTCGTTCTAGGTCACAGCGCCTCAGAACGGGATGTCGTCTGTTTCGGGCTCGTTGACTCGAAGGTCTGCGCGCTGCATGTTGTCGACGCGACGCACATGCGTTGCCTCCAAAACGATGAACGTGTCAGAAGGGTTCATGCGCGCAAGCCTCTCAGCCTCGCTGATAGCCAGGGCTTCAGACTCATGCTTGTATCGAGGCGCATTGCCGTTGTGATTCCACACCATCCAAAACTGTTTCACCGACTCTCTCCCTTGCCCAACGCCGCACGCTCTCCCTCGACTAGCTTGAGAGCATTACGAATCCAAGGCAGGTCGCCGCTTGTAAGCTCATCAGACACGCCGCGTTTTGCGATGTCTTCCAGAATCACTTCGAGATTGCCCTCGATATCAAGTAATTCCTCATCTGTAAATAGTTTCATCGCTCGTTCTCGCTTACCGCTTTCCGAACTTCGACGCCAACAAGATCGAACACCTCAAAGCCCATTGGGCCACGCCCGCCACAAGTCAGCCTGTCCTCAAGCTCCGGAACTTCGAGATCAAGCGTCTGATACGACTCATTGAGATGGCCACCGGCATTCATGTCGCATTCGGTGCGTCGAACTATGAATCTAAGCATTGCGGCTCACCGGTATCCCATGCAACGGATGCACCTTCAACGGCTCACGCTTTTTGTAGCGCGTGAACTCAGGGAGAGACGAGCACGACTGACACAGATGCCAGGGGCCGACGCGAATCGATGCCTGGTTCTCACAGTCACCTTCGTCCCTTGGGTCAAAGGCGGGGCACTTATGCTTCGGGTTGTACTCACATAGCTGGATCATTGCGCGTCCCCGTTCTCAGCCGTGCAAGTTATGCGAGCAGGATTGCCCGTGCGGTACGGCACCGCCGCACTCGGCGCATTCATAATGCGTTGCGTTGGAGCGTGGCGCGTCCGTTTTCTTCGCTGTGTGATCTGCCGTGCAGAACCTGCGCGGTATGCCGTGTTCACAGTTTTCATTACGCATGCCTTTGGCGTAACGCTCTGCGTCATCGTGTAATTTGCAGGCTTTACAGGTTCCGTCAGTATTCCCGTGTTCGCAGGCATCAAGAGCCGCTGGCGTTTTCGCCTGTAGTCGCTCCAACAAAAGCGCGATGAACTTCTTTGTCGTGAAGCACGGGAACGTCACGTCATACGGCCCCTGTTCGTAGAACATTGCCTTCCATTGATATTCGCTAAATCCTGCATCCTGCGCTGCCGTAACTAGCAGGTCCTGAGGATCGTCGGGTAAGCGAAGCGCTGGCGTCTCGGACGAGAGCTTACTTTCAAGCTCTGTGATCTTCCTAAGCGCATAGGCATTCACGGCGTCGGCCGATTCAAGCGCATTGGCGGCCTCATGCCCTATGTCCGCATCGTCCTCACGGGACCAATGACGTAGGCGCTCGACGAGAAGGTGCGTTGAGGTAAGAGTGGGCGTCTCGACAGGTAGTACGCGGGCGCGTAGTTGCTCGATTTCCGCAGCCCCGCCGCGCAACGCCTGTTGCAATTGACCAAGGTGAACTGGCTTCTTTGGAAGCTCGTCGGCCAATTCGCGCAGGCTTCGTGCGCCATCCTTTGAGGAAAGGGGTGGCGTCTCGACAGCGTGTTGATCCGCTACCGCCTGGGCGTACCCATTCAACCAAGCACAATCCGACTGTTCCGTTGGCTCGCGTTTGAACTTTGCGACGAATGCATTTCCCGCTCGCACTCCAGGACTCTGTTTTGAGGTCCGCGGTGCTATCAGGCCATCCCGCTCAAGAGCACGGCGACAATTTTTGTCGCATCCGCTATCACAGATGCCGAGCCCATCGGGGCATATGCCACACTGATCTAAGGAGCGGTTGCGTTTTTGCGCAGCAAGTTGTCCGACGATGTCGCAGAGACTCGCTTGCTTTGCAGCTCCAGCCTCACCGTTCAACAGCACATCCAATTCCCGCACGAGCCTGCGATGATCCGCTAGCACTTCCTCATAGTCGGCGGCGGTAAGCTGTTCTGATGTCCGCGAGTCAACCATGGCCGTGCCCTTCGTATTGTTTGCGTAGCGCCACGAGTTCAGATTCCAGGGTTTCGGTTTTTCGCGCTAGCTTCTCGCATACGTAGTAGAGGTCGATCATCGTTTGCGCGCCAGTTAGGCCGGGGCTTTCAGAGTAAAAGTGCGCAGCCTCTGCACAATGCTCTGAGAGCTTCTTTTCTGCGGTCATAGAGTCTTCTCCAACTCAGAAAGCACGTCCTTTAAGCGCGCATGTAGATTTTGGAATTTTGCACGCATCACCGCACTATCCTCATCTGGGACGGCCCAATACCAAACCTCGTCGCGCAGCATCACGCCTTCAGCGTGAGGATGTGGCTTTGCCTCAGATGGCGCGTATTCCCACCATTCTCGGCTTGCTGTTACTACTGTCGTGCAGCAATCATTGAACTGTGCCCGTTCCGGAAGTGGCCAACTCCATCGGCCAGATGATTCGATGTATTCCGGTTGAGGGCTGACCCGGATGAGTCGCTTTTCAGTAGTCTTCTGCTCACTCATGGTGCGATACCCGTATCCCATTTGTCTGTTTCGTCAACGCCTTCGGATTCCCAGCGTAGTACCCAAAACCCGTATTCCTCAGAGCCAAGAAGCTTGCGAAGCATCTGGTCGATGACCCATTGCTTATGATGGGCTCCATCTATACCCGCATACTGAAACGCGAGATCGGTCGCATCTGAAATTCTCTCATCCGCAGTTCGCTGCTCGCTCATGGCGCGTATTCCCTCATCTTCATCCAATATTCTTCTGTTCTGCATGGCTCTTTGGCCTTCAATACCAACTCCAACTGACTATGCACGTTGTGCAATCGATAGATCCTCTTAACGTGGCTCTTCACGGTATGAGGGGACAGGTTCAGCTCTTGGGCCGCTTCTGGTATGGTCAGGCCTCTAAGCAGAAGCGGGAGGATCTTCGCCTCACCCTTTGTGAGCGTTTTTCTTGTGTTCAATCGACTTGCCCTTTGCTTGTGCTACTGCGATCAGCATGTCGGCCAGCGCCTCGCCTACCTCTAAGCGCGTATGGTTCGTAGCCAATGCGATCTCATCAACCGTCATGTGATCTCGACAGGCCAGCACTAACGCCGCTCGCTTGAGTGGGGTTGCCGTCCATACGATCTTGCATAACCAGTGATCCGCTATGTGTCTGCGCCTGCTCATGCGTGTCCCTCGGTGGTCATGATGATTCCCTCGAGATCACGTTCGTGATCGTGCTCGAACAAGCAGATCAAGCACTCCTTCTCGTCACTGTGCTCACATATGCTGAGCGTTCCCCATTCGATATATTTGATGATTGGATTTAGCATTTCACATGTCCTTGTTCAGCCAGCCTAAGAATGGTCAGGAGCACGAGGTGAAGAAACTCTTCGCTGTGCTCCCACTTCATATCCTTGTCACGGGATAGCGTGTCCATGTCGCGATGACAGTGACCGCATAGATGAGCACCTGCTAGATCGGCGACTTTTATCCCATAGCCTCCGCCATAAGCGAGTCGCCTGGGTCCGGTGTAGTGGGCCAGCACGACGGTCTCATCGCGCTTGCCGCAACGCACGCAGGATTGATCACGCGCGAGGTTTCTTAGCTTGCTCATGTGCTGGGGTCCGGAATCAGCACGTTGTGCGTTGCCCAATATCGTTGGAGATAATCCACGTAGTCCATGAACTCGAGCGTTGTCAGCTTCGATGAGCGGCGCCGCGGGAAGACCATGCGCGTACCTAGAATGTCTTTCTCCACGGACCCGAAATATTCACACAGACAGAACTCGTGGCATTCATCGGGATTCTCGAACAGCCCCAACATGCCGTTCATGATTGCGGGATAGCACACCCCCCACAGATATGCGTTCTGATCCAGTGAGCGCTTCTTGATGCGCCGCTTGATCGTGATCTCCCAGCCGACCGCATCCCCTAGCGCCTCGATATGCCGAACGATTCGCGACAAGGTCCGCGCCTTGTTCTCACGCGGCGCCAGATAGAACGTGGTGGTGGGCTCGCGGCTCATGTCTCGTGTCTTCTTGCGCCATCGATATAGCCCTCGAGCATCGCTGCCAAAATCAGAGCCATGATCAGCCAGTATTTCCATGTAGTCATGCCAATGCCCGCTGAAGACAGCACAGCGCCCAGAGTCAAGAAAATCACGCCCTGAATGGCGCAACGCATAAATAATCGCTTTGTAAATATTCTGTTCATGGTCTATGCCTTTCGATCGACCTGAGACAATCGCCATATCGTCTTCTGACTCACCCCGAGCCAATAGGCGAGCTGGCGAGTGGAGCGGCGCTTTAGCATCTCGGGAATCGCTTTGCGCTGCTCTTCGCTCAGCTTGAATTTGCGTTTGCGCTTGTTCATGCGGCAGCCCTCGAGGGGTCTATCTTGCCGATGAGCTGCATCATCTCATCGTTAAACGCATCGACCTCGCTGGCGAGCTTCTTGATATAGATCTCGTCCCGATAGACGCGCTTTATGAACAGGGGGAGCTTCGGCCAGTACGAGCAGAAATCTATCCACTCGCGATTAGCGACCCAGAGATTCCCTTGGCACTGCGCGGCGTGCTCAGGCGGGAGACGATCCGCAAGCAGTACCTCGAGCTGAATATGGGCGAGCTTGGTTTTAATCTCCGTCATGCCGGCCGTGCCGATGAGGCCGTCCGGGCTGCACCCTTTATTGCCATCTCGAATGAACCCAACCTGCTCCGGCTCAACGTCCGTCATGAACGTGTACAGCGCGCGCGCCTCGGCTTCCATGACCTGACCGCGCTCGATGTGGGTATTCGAGTAGCTGTCAGACGGATCGCCCGTCAGGCGCTCTCCTATGAGCTTTAGCAGGTAGGTTCTACGGGTCTTGCCCTCGCCCTTCGCCATCACGGTCGCAAAGTTGCTCGCGGTGGGGATCCCTAGCCGACAGGCGAACCATTCCGGGCTTCCCTGCTCACAGTTGAATATCTCAATCATGAGCGCTTCCTCTTGGCCTCAATCGTGCGGATGACCTCGGAGTAGTTCTTCGCAAGGATCTGATCCAGCGAATCGATGCGGGCCCATTTCATGAAGGCCTTCTGGTCGGCCTTGACCTCGGTGAGCAGCGCTTTGATATCGGCGACCTGCTCCGGGGATATCGTATCGGCTTGACCATTGCCGTCGTTATCATCGTTGGTCAGCGTGATGTTGAAGATCAGTAAAGTCAGGTAACGACGCCCGTAGCTCATCGATGAGCCGAAGCCGTGCATAGTCGTCTTGTTGACGTTGCCTTTTAGGCCAGTCATGTCAATAGGTACATCCACCTGATACGGGCGCGAGTGACCGGCGACATGCGACACCAAGCATGTGATGCGGAAGTAGTCCTTGAGGGGACAGTCTGCGGTACCAAAGGACAGGGAGAAGCCGTTCTCCGTATACACGGGGATGACCTTCTCATTGACACTTTCAAGATCCGCATACCTTGATTGCGTCGACTCGTTTGGCTTATTGCGGAAAATCTTTGGAAGCTCCTTCTGAGTGGCCTTCATTGCGGTATTGAAGGCCATCTCTGCGTTACGAGCGGCTATTCGCTCATACATCTCGAGAAGCTTCTCCGTCTTTGCAACATCAATGCTCGGATCACTCGCCGCTCGGCTAATGATGTCGAGGATGTTGGAGGGCTCCGGCATTCCTGGTAGCGTTTGCTGTACGACTGCGCTCATTTAGATCTCTCCGAATCGTGGTATGCCGGCATCATCAGCGGCCAGGTCCTGCCAGTCCTTAGGAACTGGCTCCGCGCCATACTTATGACGCAGTTCCTCTATTCGCTCAGCGTCATAAGAGAGAGGGTGTTCTTTGTTCATGGTATATAGTTCCGCTTGCAGTTCTCTGATGGCGGATCAATTCCGCGCTGTCTCTTGCGCTTATAGCAATCGCGGTAGGCAAGAGCGACCAGTACAAACCAGCCCATCGTCAGGCCACCGACAATCAGCACCTTCGCGTTGTACAAAAACTCGCTCATGACGGCCAAAACCCATATTCCGCGTGGAAGTCCTGCCGCAGTTTCCGAATGAACTTTCGGTATGCTGTGTTCCTCAAGATCACGCGTCTTAGTTCCCATCCGTCATCCTTCCCGTACACCTTAAACACCATGCGGCCGGCGATGACGTTCAGTTTATCCGCGTGGTCGAGTGCATCGGCGAGGTCTGCGTATTCGTATTTCATGGCTCTTTTCCCCAGGATTCGACTCGGATCAGCAGCTCTGTAATGTATCGGCACTCAGCTAATCGCGCGCTCAGATATTCGCGATTGCCACCGTTCTTGATCTCGTTATCAAACCAATCAGATCTTTCCTTCAATTTCAAAATAAGCAGGCCCACCTGCGCACGCAATCCGCCTGTTCCTTGTGGGGCTGTGCTCATGGCTGTTTTCCCCACTCTTCCTGAGCTTTCTCTGATTTCTCATCGAGATAAGTTGCTGTCGCGCCGCAGTTCGGACACATCCATAAAACGTCAGGTGACTGCATCTGGTCGATGTATTGTTCTCTGCTCAGCGCGACAGTACCGCAGCTATGGTCCCCGATATAGCCAACTACGTTAAAGCCAACTCCGTGGCAGAACACGAAAGCGTAAGGATTCGTTTCATCCGATAGCCGCTCTCGTCGCTTGCGTAGGTATGTAAGAGCAGCCATGTCACACGCCTCGGCCAAACTTGGTTGGAAATTAAGGCATGCCTCGCAAGTGACCATGCTCCTATCAATGACCGACGATCCGCGTGGTGAGTTACACGCTATGGCTCCGCCATTGTTCCAATGGATTAAAGCGCGCTTGGTGTGTCCGGTGCTCATGACTGACGCCCCTCTAGCCACGCGCTTACCTTCTCGCGTGACCCGTGACAGACGGCTGGCGCGTAGTTATAGAGGAACGTGCCGTAAGCTTTCAGGCAGTTGATATTGGTGTCGTCTGCTGTACCGAGCGCTCTCATCAAATCGTTCTCGAGCACAGCCATCAGGAAGTCCCCTGGCGCTATGCGATCAACTAGGTATCTCGTAAGGCCCGGGATCATGTATACAGGGATCTCGCATTTCTGAGCGCGTAGGGCGTAATACTTTATGAAGTCCTCGTGTTCGGTGCTCATGGTGGTGGCAACTCCGCTTCTGCTTTATCCGCCCATAGAAGCGCGGTTTCTAGCTGTGTGATCGCTACAGACATGGCGCGGGATGCGTCTGGATAGCCAAACGTCGTGAACAGCTCCCTCACAGTGCACAGATCAGACAGCGCTCGAATCATGTCAACGCGCGCGCAGTTGAGTAGAAAACGTGAGTTAGTTTCTTCCACGTTGGGTTGTTCTATATCGTTGTTCATGATTTTCCCTCAGCTTTTTTGGAGCAGATGCTGACCACAAACAGGATTGCCGTCAGCATCCTTATATCTCGCATTACGGCTACATCTCATATCAGATGTGTTCATGCCCATCGATCGCTTCAAGATAACCGTACATCGTTTATTTGTATCTACAGCGCTAGCCTCTGTTTTTATCGCGCACATTCGAATGTCCTCACGCGCCGCGTCGAGCCTGATCTTGGTGTGATGAGCAACCGATGCCAGAAGCTCGACCCACTGTTCAAGTGGAAGAGACTTTCCGATCTCGTCGATGTTTCTCATGATCTTCGCGGTGTCTAATCCGATGCTCATTGGGCACCTGCCTTTGATAGCACTTCCGAGCACGCATCAAATGTGTCGCATAGAGATTTCCATACGATCGGATTCAAATATGGGTAATCAGTTTTATCCAGGGCAGACATCATCACTTCAATAGCCGAGAGAGCGTTTATTAACTCAGCTTTTAGATCAGGAGCGGCATCTCCTGCGTTCTTTGTCTGGGGTGAGAATGTCACGGCTGTTCTCCTTCCTTGAAGAAGGAACGACAGACCGGGCATTGCAGTTTTGTCTCAGAATCCTTTGCCAACTCTGCGAGCAGAAAGTTCGCCAATTTGACAGCGGCCCTTGCGACACCTGCGTCCACTGCATTTAGGCCAGGATCAGCAGCAAACCCAGCCATAATCTTGATGGCTGCGTACTCGAGCTTTGTGAGTCCTTGTGTTCCATAAAGAATCTCGCCGTTAGGAGTGACGAAAGATGGGCTTGGAAACGCGTCTTCTTTTTGAATGCTCATCTCACTCACCACAAGTCATTGCCGTTTTGGATCCGATCCATCTCACGCGCTTTCTGCATGCGCTCGAGGTAGTTGCTTCCGAAAAACAAAGCGGCGCAGATGAGCATCAACACCCCAAATCCAATAGCGATGAAGATCGCCGTGAGACGCCTCATACCGATTTCACCGTGTACAAAAGCATCACCGAATCCGAACACCTCAACGAGTACGCACGTTATGACGCCCGTAATGATTCCAATTGACAGGCCGATTGCCGTCGGCTCAGGTTTATTCGTATTCATGTTCATGTGTGTCCGATGTTGGAGACGGGGTTTAAAAGGTCGGCGCGATCTTCAGTCTTTGGAACCAAGTAGCTCACCAGGCGCTCATTGCCCTTCATCAGCAGTCGCTGAAACTCCAGCGCTGTGAGGGTGTCCGCGAATTCCTGTTCGACTTTGTCCATTGTTTTTAGCCGATTTCGTATGCGCCTGACGCGATCCCCGCAGCGATCGCGGCTCGATGTTGACGATCACCTTCATCATTCAAGGCTTTCAGAAATAAGCGCGCCTGGAATGTGTCAATCGGCATACCGTCTGCGTCCAATACGATGCGGTCTTCGGTAATGCCGTAGACCTCCCCGCCAAACTTGAACCATCTGCGCGTCACGGTGCCGAGTTCTACGTCATCGGTCGCGATCAATTCTAAAGTTTGATTCATGTTTGCGTGTCCTAGTGGGTTCAGAGTCGAGAGCCTGCTTACGCGGACTCTCTGCTATGAATCAACCCTGGTACCCGGAAGATCTGCCGTACTGGGCACCAGCGGCTATGCGTTTGTAGATGCGGCGCAGGTCGCTGAACGTAGCTGGCTCGCGAGCGCTGAAGTTCAGGCGCATCGCGGCACGCCAATCACACATCTGGCCATATTCGAAACGCTTAAACATGTTGAGTCTCCAGTGGTTCAGAGTCGAGGGTTAGGGCAAGGAGAAGAAATTCTTCAGACACTGCGTCTATTTGCTGATCGTCGCACGCACTATCTACCACCGCTTCGATGCTCAGGCCCCAGTGAGAGAACATCAGGCAACGGTCACGGAAATCTTCGTACAACGCTTGCGCGATTGCTGGTGTGAGATCGTTGATGTGGTGGATCGTGAGCATCTGCGTGTCTTTGCTGATTGGTTCAGAGTCGGAGGCCCGATTGCTCAGGCCTCCTGCTATGAATCAACCTTCGACGTAGGTCTCGATGCGCTCGTAGAACGCGTCTATGTCCGTATCGGTCTGCTCGTACTCATGACGCACATCGCGGCGCGCGATCTCTATGGAGACGCCGTAAGACTTGGCGTACATCTGCGCTTCGGCTTCCATCTCTGCGGTGAATTGCATGTTTGCGTCTCCTAGTGTTTGGGCCAGTGGGAAGGACTGTAAACCTACTTGCGTACGCTTGTCAACATCAATGTGGACGAGTATATTCACCACATGATTAATCCAATAGAAATGCTGCGTACGCACGTAGGCACACGCTCCAAACGAGAAGTGGCACGCGAGATGGGAATCTCAGCAACGCTGCTTTGCGATACGTTAAATGGAAAGCGGACGCCAGGCCGGAAGATTCTGAATTATCTGGGCCTGAAACGTACCCAGGAAGTGAGCTACGAGGTTAACGGCGCGCCGAAGAACAAGCGCAGACGCTCGTGATCTGCCCCAGCTGTCAGGGCGAAACGAACGTCATCGACAGCCGCGCCTATTCCGGCTCCGTGCGCAGGCGCCGCGAGTGCATTAAGTGTGAGCAACGATTCACGACGTTCGAGGTGGTCTCGACAGGCTTAGGAGGACATCCTAATCACCTGATCATCTTGGATAAGCGCACGTTCTCAGATCAGATTCGCAGCATGTTTGAGCTGACCCTCAATGAGGTGTTGCTCAAGAGTCGGCCAATCTTTCCAGACAGCCAGTCAGAGGAATCATCAGCACAAACGAAAAAGCCCACCGGTGAGGGTGAGCCTTGACGTGCCGAGGGGCGAGAGATATGTTCGGACCGCGACGAACGAACGGGAGTAATCCTACTGACTTGCATTCACAAGTCAATAGTTGAACGACCGTTCAACTGCCGCCTTGCCTTAGGCGGGTCAACCATAGCTAAGACATGTTTTAAGCCTCACTAGGGGAATCTGCCACAGAGGCTAGGGCCGAATGTAATCGCTGGCCCAAGGCAGCACGGGGCGTCAGACCGTGAAAGTGAAGCGAGAGATGGAGTCTGTTCGCACGACCATCCCTGATGGCTCTACAGGGCACTGAGAGGTCAGGATGAATTCCCATTCTCGCTTTCTGCGGGAATGGGGTGAATTCGCCTGAGTGGATACGAGATAAGAGGTCAGCAATGAAAATCACTAGAAGCTGGATTAGCGAAAATGGGGCTTGGACTGCGGCAATGTTGGCCGAGGTGGGAATTGAATGGCCACCGTTCAAAGGTTGGGTGGATTCTCTGGTGGGTAGAGAGATCACCGAGGCACAAAGAATCAATATAGAAGGATTGAATCGTCAGAGAAACGATAAGCACGCGGCGGATGCGGTGAGGCATGCAGCAAAAGCCGAACAGGTTTATTACACGAGACCAGACGGCAAAGGGGATTGGGTTGGATCATGGGAGAAACCTGAAGGCTGGTTCTCATGAAACTCCCACCTGATTGGCTCGAACAACTCAAATCCGAATACCCCCAACGCTACGGACCTCAAGGCTGGTTGAGAGTCAGAACGATCCTTCCTCAGTCCATCAGTGCAGGCGCTACTTGGGAGCAGATCCTCTCAGGTACGCGGGCTTACAGAGAATACTGTCTCGCCACCGGATCAATCGGCACGCAACACGTCAAGTCCGCTTCAACCTTCTTCGACTACCGCACCCAAGGGTGGACGGAGGACTACGCCCCACCTGAGAAACCACAGAGCGCCGCAGAACAGAAGCTCAATGCAAGGTGGGAGCAATTAAAAGCCCGCGCCCTATCGATCGGATTCAGATCCCCGATGGCGGTTGAGAGCTGCGATGTGTTTGAAACCTTCCTGAAGCGTGCCGAGCGCGAGCAACCAAGTCCCGTGCAGAACGTCGTAAGCCTATTGGCTCGTGATAAGTCGATCAGGAGTTGACATACGCAAGCGCTTGCGTAATCATAAAAGCGTTAGGTGATAGAGCTAGTTTACATCTACTCATCAAGGGTGTTTGCAGTCATGCAGATGGAGCCGTTAGGAGCGGTCGCCGGCACAGCCGGACGGCACATATAACCGGCCAGCGCGCCGCCTACTACTGGCGCGCTGGTCTGAGCTACGAGAAGGCATGAGTCATGACGACCATAGAAGACTTAAAAGCTTCTTACGATTGGGAAGCTGCATTCGGGTACGCGGATTTTGAAATTTCTGATGTTGCAGAAATCCGCAACGCGATTGAAGGAGAGAACGACGCTGATGATTGGATCATCTGGGGAAAGCTGAATAACGGCGATTTTTTCTTTCTTAGCGCTGGGTGTGATTATGCAGGCTGGGATTGCCGAGCTAGTGGCCACTCTCATCGCTTTCCCACAGAACAAGAGTTAATCCTGATGGGCATGGATCGTGGCGCGCGTGAGCGATTCGGGTTACTGACGCCAGGGGAAACGGTTTGAACAAGGTATCTGATGCGTTAGACGCCGAGATGGACGAAGCCTTAAATGACATGGGCTACCCGTCTCGCATTAAACAGCTCGAAGACGCTCTCGCTCAGGCGAGACGCGATGTCATGGAATACATGATGGTCGAGAACTTTCTCGTAGGCGCTGATGTGGTCACGAAACCTCAGTTTCAGAAGCTCCATGAGATGGTGCGGGAGTTCAAAAAGCTATGAGCGTGATACCGATTTTGAAAAGCCACATGAAAAGCCACAGAGAGCAGATCGCCGACCATGACGCTTATGCTCAGAAGGTGATGGATAGATATTTGGTGGCGCTACCGGTCTTGTCCGATGCGCAGTTTGCCCTGCTGCAGAGTGCATTCGCGCTTGCTCACGCGGAAGGCTGCGAGTATGCGACTCAGCAAAACATAGCCATGTTTGAGAAAACATTGAGCCACTTATCCTCATGAGCAAGAACCCACACGCAGCTGCGCTCGGTGCGAAGGGCGGCAAGGCGGGCGTAGGTGCTGCGAAGCGTCGCTCACCGGCTCACTACCGAAAGATGGTTCGGGCGAGGCGCACGCTATCGCCGGCCCAGGCCGACACGGGTGATGATATCTCGCGCCTCGAGACGGACAATTGCAATTGCGGAGGCTGTTCCATTCTGCTTACCAGCAAAGGCGTATCGCTTTGGTCCGCTGACGGAATGACGATCATCCCGCACGCTGACTTCCTACAGATGATCAAATGGTTTCTGATGCCTCAGAGAGCGCGGGACGCGGGCGAGGTGAAGTCGTGAGTGAATCCGAGTTTAGGCTCTACAAACGTCGCGGATCTATCGAGGCGCGGCCATACGAACACGGAGATCAATCGCGCTTTTCTCTCTCGATTAGTGAGGCCGATTTAAAACGGCCCACGTTGCTCGGTGGTTGGGTCGCCCGCAATCCTGACAATCACGACGATCAGTGGTACATCGCGCCCGAGTATTTCGCCAAACATTACGGGGATGAGGTCGTGAGCGAGTGGCAGCCGATCGAGGCGGCGCCGCGCGATGGCACGCCTATCGATCTATGGCACAAGAACGGATTTCGAATCACCGACACCTGGTGGGACGCTGGGGATGAAATCTGGACGTGCTATTTCGTCGATGAGGAAATCACCCACTGGATGCCGATTCCAGCGCCGCCAGCCAATGCTGACGGAGCACACAAGGAATCTGTGTGACATGGAACGCCTCAGGCTTTTCGAGGATGAGTAATAACAAGCGGGTCACGGGAATGCTCCCGGTGGCCAAATAATAACCAGTAAGCAAGAAGCGTACCATGATAGCCATATCAAAGCTGATCCTCTTAGGTGCCGTCATCGGCCTCATCACGATGATCGTGACTCCCTACTACGCCCTGCGAGCGCAAGCGCTATGAGATTCGTAGGCTGGTATCTCGGATACGTGGTTGTGGCGTCACTGCTGACGCTGGTCGCGCTTCAGCGCTGGAGCCGGCATCGGCGTCGCGCTCCTGATTCCTCCGAGGTGCAATCGTGAAAGCTCATTTCGTGACGTTCTTTAGCCCAGGTACTTTTCTGGCAGAGGCCACCACGATGGATATCGATTCGTGGGACGTAGAGAAAGCCAAGAAGATGGCCAAGAAGATCAAGGAACGGCACGGCGCCAGACCTTACGGCTTTCAGTTCACGACCCGCTCACGGAGTACGAAGGATCTGGACAGCAAAGTGACGAAAACCAGTCCGATGTACTACATCGACTGCAAGATCGAAACGCTTGCAGAGGTCGAGAAGCGCAATGATCCGAAGGAAGAAATTCTTCGCTCTAACATGCGCTTGAATGGTTGGCACAAGATCGTCAGGACGACTAAGGGATGGGGGTGGATTCAGCCGCTAGAGGCCGGCGATGTTGTCCTGTAGCTGGTCTAGTGCGTCCGAGGTGCAGAAATGAGTGGCGAATGCGAAGCGTGTGGCGACAAGTTGATCGGCCACGAAGATGAGAGCGCAACCCGCTGTCGATGGTGTGTGACCGGCTGGAAGCCTTCGAGAGAGGATAAAGGCGCAGCCACGGTGATACCAGACAAAGCCTCGGAGGTTCAATCGTGAACGCTCCAATTCCATGGGTCGGAAAGCCCGCGAACACTGATCTGCGAGCCCAGCTACACGCCGCCGTAAAACGTGGGGACGAGGCAGAAATCGAGCGCTTACAGACGCTCATCAATGAGTTCGCGCGAGAGCAGATCTCGGACAATGGAGACGCGCAACGTGGCTAAAGCAACGATGATCTCCTGGGCAAAAGCAAAGCTCGCTGTGTCTAAGTCGCTGCGGGTACGCAGCGAGAAAGAGCTGCGAGAGCACTTGGATTTCGCGGGCTACAACGCGCCGGAAGCCTACAGGCTCGGAGTCGAAGAGACTCAGCATGAATTGATCGCGCGTATCAACGCACTGAGACCCGCTGACAGCGCTGACAATGGAAACGCTGGCAATGGCTAATCAGCGTTTCGAAGTGGCCGTGGCATATACCCAAAGCGCCCAAGACGTTCACAAATCCAGTTGGCACGAAGTGAGCGCCAGCGATGCAGAAGATGCGGCGCGAATCCATGCCGAAGACTTTGACTCTGCACGCGACTATACGATTGTGCGTGGCAAGCCGAGGCATTTTTGGGTACGAGACAATGATGGAAAAATCACCAGATGGGAAGTCAGCGGAGAAGCTGAGCCTGTCTACTACGCGACGGAAGTAACCACTGTCAGCGCATCCTCGCCATGATTGAGCTGACTTTGAATGAGGCGACGCCGAGCCTGAATAAGATGATCAGGCTTCATTGGACCGTTGATAGGAAGCTCAAAGCGAAGTGGGTGAAGATGGTATGGGTTGCGCTTCGATCTCAGCGCATGGGGCCTGTCCAGCCCTTCTCTCGCGCTCGAGTCACCATCACCCGAATCTCCCCGCGTATGCTCGATAAAGATAATCTTTTCTCATCGGTGAAGCATCCCTTGGATGGACTCAAAATTTGCAGTGTGATCGTGGATGACAGCCCCGAGCACATCGAGTTGATCGTGCGCCAGGAGAAGGGCAAAGCCGGGACGCGTATCCAGATCGAGCCGCTGTGCGCTGCCTGACTTGTGACACAGAATTTGAACCACGCACGCTAAAGCAGCGGCACTGCCACCTGGGCTGTTATAAACTCGTCCATGATCGCCCGCGCTGGGAGAGGCGCGACCACACGAGTCACGTCTCGCGCTTTCTCAAAGTCCGCGTGAATGGAGCCCAGATTGAAATGCCTTCTTACGCTCGTTCTGCTGCTCGGTAGTCTGAGCGCCCACGCCCAGCTCATCATGTCGTGTGCGGAGCCGGTGGCGGCCGGCGCCTCGGCCAATACCTGCAAGACGCTTCAATACTCAGAGGCCTCTGATTCGCTCTCCGTCGTCTCATCGGCCAACGGGGTTTGGTCTGGTTCCACGTGGAACACGTACGCCAAAACCCCCGCCACCTCAAAGCTCGTGCACTGTCTCGTACCCGTGATCGTCGGCCTGCCCTTCAAGGCGGGCGTGATCGGTGCGGATCCGTGTCCTTCGAAAGCCTGGGTCCAAAAGAGCACCCAGAGCCCGCCCAAGGCCGGGCAGGTGAGGATGGAATGGCCCGCCGTGACGAAATACACGGACGGTAAGACGATTGCTCCGGGGGATCATCTGGGATATGAGATTTCCTGGTGGGAGGGAAATACCTTCCCGCATGTCACGCGCCGCCTCTCCACCGCCAGCACCACCGCCCTCATCACGCTGCCCACAGGGCGGATCTGTGCGGACGTTGTGACCAAGACTCGGAACGGCAACTCGAGCGCGACGCCTGCGCTGTGCCTGAATCTCGGTCAGCCCTGAGTGTCGATTGGGATTCTCATCGCGACATGCCTGAGGACGCCCTCCGGCCGCTACGATCTCAAATGGCGCAACGGCATCGAGACGCCCTCACCGCCTGAGATCTTGATTGGGACGATCCCCGCTCAGTCACTGACCGCAGGCTCAGCCTACTCGCAAGACTTCTCTGTCTACGTCTCCGGCACCGATAAGCCGGGGGCAACCTATGCGATTGAGGCGGTCAGCGGCACGCTCGCCGCGGTGGATCTTATCTTCAGCGGCTCGACGCTCTCGGGCGCGACCCCGGATGTCGGCACGTTCACCGGCCGGCTCGCCGTGACCAAGAGCGGCTATACGTTCCGCTCCGACCCGTTCCTTCTGACCTGCACTGCCCTTCCGGTCACAGACACCCAGGCACCCGCAGTCCCCCCGCCGCCCACCGCAACGGTTAATAGCGCGACCTCGATTACGGTTGCGGGCTATCACTCGATGGATGTCGCCACCGCCTCGGTCACAGCCTCCGGGATATCCGCGCTGATCCTGCAACGCGCCACCGTCATCAATGGCGTGGAAGGTGCCTACAGCGATCGCACCACGATCACCGCGCCCTCGGCCGGATTCAAAGGGCTGCTGGTGGAGGCGACGGTGGGTGCTCCGGCCTCCGTGAGCACTGCGCAGAATGGGGCGAATTACACGATCGTGTCGGGCCTGGGGAATATCTCCGGTAGCAGCGACAATTTCATCTGTCGCTATGCGACGGTGAGCGGCAACTTTCGGGTGCTCGCGCAGTTGTCGGACTTCGACAATCAGGGCAACCCCTCGGCTGCGACTCAGATCATGATTCGCAGTAGCTTAGATCCGAACGCGGCGTTCTATCGGGCGCGGCGCTTCAATGCGGCCTCAGGTCTTGGAATCGGCACGGCCTGGCGGCCGACCACGGGAGGCGGCGCCACGAGTTCCGCCGCCGTCACGGCCAACATCCCCGCTGATCCGTGGGTGCTCGTTGAGAAGGTGGGCAATGTTCTCACGACGCAGTTTCTCGACAACTCAGGAGTGTGGGTCGCCGCCGGCACCGCGACCATCACGATGGCAGATCCGGTGCTGGTGTGCGTCTCCGGGATCCGCGCAGCCTCCGGAACGCCCGTCACGTTCCCGATCAACAATCTCATCATCGATCAGCTGCCCTCCTGGACGTACGCGGATACCTCGGTTGCCGCCACGAGCTACCGCTATAAGTGCAAAGCAAGGGATCAGGCCTCGAACACGACGGGCGCCGGCATCGCAAGCGCGCTCTACACGACGACGGGCGCCGTCACGAACGCGATCCGCTGGCATCCCGGTCATTACATGCTGCTCGATGGGATCAAAAGCTCTCCTTCCCGCCGGGCAACGCACATCGCGCAGATCGCAGAGCTTGCGAACGAGCCCACCATCAAGGGCGTGAAGCTGCAACTGTATTGGGGCGATGTCGAGAGCGGCACGACGCAAGGCAACGCAAGCTACCAACCGGGCTTTGACATCCTCGATGAGTACCTGGATGCGCTCGGCAACATCGGCAAGAAAATGATCTTGTCGATTCAGGACCGTATTTTCGGAGGGCTAAGCCCCTCGAACCTGACGAATGGTTACTACTTCCCGCAGTACGTCACGACCCAGGAGCCTGCGGTCTCACTCGATGCACCGGGCTACACGACACGTGTGTGGACGTCCTTTACGAATGGACGGCTGATCGCGCTCACCCAGGCGCTCGGGGCGCGCTACAACTCTGATACGCGATGGGAGATGTACCAGGGCGAGGAAACTGCGCTCGGTCTTGCGAACCCCTCAGGAGTCGGCTACTCAGCCTCCGCGCACGCAACCCAACTAAAGCTCTTCATCACTCAGATGGTGAGCGCCTGGCCGAACACGCTCACCCGTGTATCGACCAACTTCATGAACGCCTATGGATCGTTCAGCGGGGATACGGCGATGGCGGACCTGCTCGCCTATATGGCCGATCGCAAGGTCGCAGCCGGTGGGCCGGACACGATTCCCAATCAGTCGATTGCCGCCAACCGCATCTTTGCGGGCATCGGTGGATACACCAACTGGCGCGGCAAGATTCCGTGGGTCGGGGAGGTTCAAAGTCCTTCGATGGGCGGCAAGGAGGGCAATTTCACGCCCGCGCAAATCTGGATCACGCAGCGCGATGGACAGCTCGCCTCCAATCCAAACATCCCGCCCATGGAAATCTCTCACATGCTTTGGTATCGCAAGGACTGGCTCCAGGGGACGAGCAACAGCGACATGTACTGGAAGCAAACGACCGTCAACGGCTTCGTGCATCCGGGCATTCTTGAGTACATCAGGAGCATCAATGGCGCGATGCCGCGCACGGCCTGCCCCGATCTATTCAACGCGTGCGCCACGGCATGACGATCACCTTTCATGGCGCCACCTCAACGCCCACCGACAACGGTCTCAATGATGATGCGGCCGATGTGATCGTGACCCCGCCGGCCTCCATGGCGAACGGCATGCTCGCCTACGCGCATGTGAATCACCGCTCGAACGGCGCCACGCTCACAAACGTCATCACGGGTGGACAGACTTGGACGGCGGAGACCAACCGCGCGAACGGCACGAGTTCTGCCTACCGGAATTTCTGGACGACCTTCAATGGGACGTGGGCGGCGGATCCCACCTTTCACACGAACGTCACGCAGACCTCAGCGCTCACGGGGATCCTGCTCGCATTTTCCTGCACGAGTGGTGTGTGGGCGATCGATCAGATTGAGCAGACCGTGGGGTTCACCGCTCCGGGCTCTCCCTTTGATGTGAGCCGCGCGGGACAAACTCCCACGAACGCAGACTCGGTCACGATCGCAGGCTTTCACACGACGAGTGATGCGAACACCTGGGCGCTACAAACCGCCGGTTGGACCGTGGCGCCGTCCGCGCAGATTCGCAACACCCAGGGCGCCGGCACCTCAACCCAGCTCGCCTACCTGATTCAATCGAGCGCTGCAGCGACGGGCGCGGTCGTCTCGCGCCAGAATGCAGCATTGGCCGGTGTGACCTGGATCCAAACTTTCTATGAGGTTCCTGGCGCCTCCGGTCAGCCCGCCTATTCTCGCGATCAATCCATCTCGTTTCTCGGCAGATCCTTCGCCGGCCCTCAACTCTGGTGACGTATGGCATCCACTGATTGTCTCCCGGTCCCCAAAAAGAACACCGCCTTTCGCGTGATCTTTCCGATCCGCGATAACGATGGCGATCTCGTCACGGGAGCGGCCGGCCTCGACAGCGAGATCAGTAAAGACCAGGGCACCGCCGCGGACTGCACCAATGAGGCCACTGAGATCGCCACCGCCACCGGGCTGTATTACCTCGATCTCACCTCCGCCGAGATGAACGCCGATAATGTCGCGATCATCGTCAAGACCTCCACAGTCAACGCCAAAACCGCCGTCATCGTTCTCTATCCCCAAGAGGCCGGGGATATCCAGGTCAATGCGACCTATTGGAACGGCACCGCGGTTGCGGCTCCCAATACGGCAGGGGTTCCGCTCGTGGACATCGGCCGCATCAATAACTCAACGGTTGCGGCCGTGCGTCAGGGCCTGATTGCGCTCGCGGCGACCCCGGCGACCGTGGATAACACCGCCTTCACCGCCACCGCCACGATCTTTGAATGCGATGACATCACCGAGGCCACCGCCAATCATTTCGTGGGCCGCTCGGTCTATCCCACCTCTGGTGCCCTGCTCGGAGTGTGCCTCGGGGTTGTGACCGCCTATGCGCTCACCTCGGGCCGCGGACGGTTTACGGTC
>Ga0247770_1000304_pt1 | contig 48244 bp, 39 predicted proteins | sample UWRJL136409B6_FD_179943 | JGI IMG/M metagenome (GOLD analysis project Ga0247770, IMG submission 179943) | Plant litter microbial communities from Arlington Agricultural Research Station in Wisconsin, United States - UWRJ-L136-409B-6 | ecosystem: Environmental > Terrestrial > Plant litter >...
GCCTTCTCCTTTTTCCCCTAATTACTTTTTTCTTTTTTTCCCGCCTCTTAACCTTTACAACCCCTTAGAACCAGTCACAAGACTCAGCGTCCCTGACCGTTGCGTTGCTCAGAAGATCCAGCCTCTTCTCTGTCGAGGCCATATTCTCCGGCACGTTGTTTCCGACAAGGTCCCTCTCTCTTACCTTGAACAGGAGCATGGTGCCGTCCACTGTCCGACATCGCGACAGCTGCACCTAAAGTCTGTAGGGGTCGCACTGGCTCAGCACCGCTTCGCCGTTGACCATCGTCGTGCGCGGTGTCAGCGAGCCCAACGCTGCTCTTGAACAGAGCTTGTTCACGCCCGAACACTGCGCCTTTGGGGGGAGCCGAGAGGGGGTGGCCAGGGTCCGGATGCCTTGCTAGCATTTAGTCCGAGCTTCCAGTTCATCAGTCGCGACAGTTTACCTTCATCTTCAATTTATTATAATTAATAGTTTTATTGGTCCCCATGCAATCATGCTTCGCTTCCCGCGAACAGGTTCCCCAGGAGTGCATGCATATATCCATGCTATCCAAGACACAAAGACCAAGACGTCGATACCGATGGGCGCTAAAGTTTGTCTTCGCAAGTTGGAAGATATGACGGGCGCTAAGGTTTGTCCTCGCAGGTCGGAAGCTGTGTTCCTCAGGCTCGCTAATGCCTTGAAGGACTAGGCAATATTGGCCTGTGATCGTGGTGTACCCGCCTTCGAGCAAGAAAAGGCACTGAATTTTGTATTTTGTAAGGCGGTGAGTGCTCAATATGGCGGCCTGGGTCAGGAAGAAATTGTGCAACATGAAAAGTCCTCTCGTCGCGTGGTCTATTTGTTTCCGTTTGAAGTCGGTTGATTACTTGCAGCCGTTAGTCGGGAAGTGATAGATTCTCGTAGTCATCTGTCATTAGCGGATCCTTTTAGGAGTCCTCCTCGGTTTGTGGAAGTCAGATGTATATCAGACGTCCGAGAATGTACCCTTGCGTGAGAGGCCCAGAGATCGTAATTGTGCCCCTGAATGACGAAAAACCCAACGGGTTATCGTTTGTGGCGGTAATCTGTTCCACACGGGCGACGCCCGAGAGTTTCTCGCTCTTCAGCTCAGCATCTTGCTCTTGAAGGTGCCATAGTCTATATTTCACGGAACACCCCACCGAAGCCTAGGACCATGACGGAGCCACTATTGAAGGTTTCCCCTTACTAGAATAGTCCGTACGATCCACGAACCAGATAAGGCACCTTAGCGGATCCGAATTCCATATACCCACGGTGCAAGAATCTCTGAGTATTAAGCTCATGTGGCTGGCAATACCGTCAAGAGCGATAAGTCGATCGCCAGGGTTGGTGAGCTGACGTCCGGTGTAGTCTTGCACTGCTCTTCTCCAATGCAAATAACCGTAGCTTAGGGAAATAGAAGGACTGGAGCTCGAGTTTCCGAAGAGAAGGAGCTTGAATGAGCGATCGTCAGAGTCTCTGAACTGTGGAGAGAAGTCGCCTAGAATTCCAACGGGTCTCCGACCTGAGGTAGAATGGTGCAAGCAATCCCAGAATATGCCGTCCTTAGTAATGCTAACGATCCGCTTTGAGAGCATCTTCTCTTGAAAGACCCAACCTCTCTCATCCAGCTCCCCATCTTTCCGGAAAACAAAGTTTCCAGTATCCGACAAGAGCTTACAGGCACGCTCTAAGTGTATAAGATCGCGGCGATTCAAGGGGCTGCTTATCTCCGCTAAGTCGGACAGCTGGTAACCATCTTCACCGCCTTTCGCTCAACACGAAAACCCATCGTCAGGTTAACACCGTAACCACCCAGCTTCTCTACCCACAACCTCCCGCAAAAAATTAAGGCAACCCCAAAAACACCTCCCTCATCCTCTCAAAATCCAAACTCCCCAACCCCGTCACAGCATCCCACCCCTCGGCCGCCCTAAACGCCTCCTCAACACCACACCCCGCATTCGCCCCCTCCGTCACATCATTAAACATGTCCGGATGCGCGTACAACACCGGGTTGATAAACCCCACCGGCTTCTTCCCCGCCGTTAGCCTCGCCTCATTCACAAGCGCCACAATCGACGCGACCACCGGTGCGGCTGCGGACGTGCCGTGCACGGAGCGCCATTTTCCGCCTGTGACCATACGATAGCCGCTTGCGAGGGCGGAGATGTCGGGGTAGGCGCGGCCGGTGGCGTTGAAGCGGGATACAAGGCGGGAGAGGTGAGAGGTCTGGGCGGTGAGGTACGAGTGCACGGCGGAGGCTTGGTACGAAGGGAGGGGGAAGATGTTGCTGAAGCCGCCGGAGGAGGAGCGGGTGTTGTTGTTGAAGAAGCGGCGGTAGGCGACTTCGGTTATGCGCGCGGGGAGGGATGAGGGGGGTGGGAGGGGGGCGGAGGGTTGATTTCGCCAGGCGACAACGCGGGATTTGGGGTTGTACGGGTCCGGAGGGGAAGTTCCGCCTACGGCGGTGACCCAGGGGCAGGAGGCGGGCCAGTTGGGGACGAAGTTACCTGAAGTTGTGGTGTTGGTGTTGGGTTTGGAGGGGTCGGAGCAGAAGCCGTCGGGGTGACCGCCGACGCCGGCGTCGCCTGTGGCTACGAGGATGGTCACGCCCTGGAGGGATAGTTTGAGGAATTCTAGGCACTGACGGGAGAGGTACTCGGCGGGGAATTGGTGTTCGGGCCAGGCGAAGGAGATGGAGATGACGTTGGGGGGGTTGGTTGTGCCGCACTCGAAACCCGCGGTGCCTTTGTCAAGGGGGATAGGGTCGGTGGATGGGTCAAGTGAGCCGCAGTAGTATTCGTCAAAAGCGGCAAGCATGGTGCCGATCTGAGGGCCGGGGAGCTCCTGTGAGCCGACTTGGATGTCGGTGACGGGGAGCGGATGCGTCAGAGCCATAGCATACTCGAAGTCTAGGTTGGCCTCGAGGTTGAAAGGCTCTATCTGCACATCAAGATTCCGGTACCCACCGTTGATGGCGGCCATGACCGGCCGTTGGCCGAGCATGTTCGGCACAAATTTGCCGAAGAAGGCGTCGAGGTCGTCGGGACGCCACGTCATCCACGACGGTACGTGTATGCCGAGGGAGTTATTTGGGTGGGGCGCCTTGTCCGGAGAAGGCATGCGGTATAGGCTGCGGAGACAAGCTGGCGTGGTCTGTTGGCGGCACGAAACATCGTTCCCTTCCGTGCCTCGCCGGAGGAATGGCTTGGCATTGGCGGCCTCTCGACGTTGAGGTCGCGAGGTTGCATCGGGTTTTGGCTCCGCAATGATGAAGTCGACATGGTCTCTCAGTCCCGAGGGTACCGGCATCCAGGTGGCAGACTGATCGCTCAGGGGTGCTGTCCAAGAGGGGAATAAGCTGCACAGTCGGCTGCGAGGGACGTGCAAGCTCACTTCATGGCCTTGGTGTGAACGGCGCAATTGACGGTTGGAAATTCCCGCTGTGGTGAGCCACGAGAGCACCCAATCGACAGATTTTGAGCTTGGTGCGAAAAATTGGGCGACTTGAGAAGTAGTCCAGTAAGAGCCGTAAGCGGACGAGACTGGGTCCGTTATTCGGTGGAGCGCTCGGACTGCCTCGTCGGTACGTTGTTGTTTCAGGCCAATAACGAGGGAGATATTGCTGTCCGCTGTTGTCATGGGCACGCCCAATGACAACAGTGTGGACAAGCAGAGAAGCGGAGAGAAAAACGAGAGCATTGCGACGGTGACGCAGTGCGGGGATGGGGGAATCCATTCGACAAATGTGGTGGGCCAACCTTCAATAAGGAGTCCCGCCCATCTTGGCAACTATATCCTGTCTGTACACCACCCCTGCGGTGAAGAGAGGGGAAGCGGACGCCCGAAATTGAGCAAGACGCTCGTTGGATTTCGTAGGATGCGGCGTAGAAACCAGGATACAAGGAAAATTCGATTCCTCGATCACAGCCAAGACTTCTTGGCGGTGGCAGCAACCAAACATATACCCTTCATACTCTCGTTTGGAGAGATCACCATCTTAAAGCCTACGCGACGCGGAGACGGCATAACAGCACTAAGGTTGGGGATGAAGTGTGTTGGTGGCTCAGCACGACCAAAATCACGTCAAAGAGTGGCTTTTACAGCTCCATCGAGGATATCTCCGCCACCTAGGCGCTTAGCGTAGGGGTTGCGAGCCGGATATTCTGTTGGGCCAATTTGACGACCTCGTTCAACGGTCGAACGAATCCCCACACGCCCGCATCTCTGCCGTCCCGGGAAGCGGTCCAAGCCACAGGATACAGCATGTTACACAGATACGAAACAGTGGATTTTAAAGATCGGGGAGCTTAAGCAAATAGCAGCAGGAGGAGTTTGATGCGCTGCAGTGAGCCCGCTCCAGTCCGCTGTCCGCTCCAGCATGACTTTGGGGCGACGGGAAACATGACAGCAGACAGACCGGACCGAATTTGTTGTTGGGCTGCAAAAGGAAGAAGAAGAGAGGGCAAGCAGGTGAGATGATGGGCGAGGCAGAAAGACTGAGGAAACTCGGAGAGGGAAAAAAGTATTTAAAGCCTCGAATCGTCCAGGTCGCTAATCTCAGCCTTTTGAAGCCATCATCATCGGCAGCAACTCCTCTCGTCTACGCATTTCTCCAAAGCTTTTGACACCAACCACCTACTCACGCTCAAGACAAAATGCAGCTCTCCCTCTTCACCGCAACCCTTCTGGGCACCGTTGCCTGGGCAGCTCCGGCTCCCGCTCTTGACGGAACCATGGAGCTTTCACGCCGGGTAAGTTGTCCATCTTCTTTCGACATAAACCGAGATGTGCTAACTCAATGCCGGGCAGACTGAGCACGATGCAGCGGCGCTGGCCACCCGTTCAGTCGTCGATACCGCTACCAAGAGTCTTGCTGTTCGATCCAACTACGTGGAATGCCACCGAAACTGCGTCGGTGGCTGCGCTGGAAATCCCAGCACCTGCAAGGCTGTGTGCAACGTCGCATGTGCCAACGCCGGAGAGGTTGAGACAGCCGCCCTCACTATCCGTGAGCCCACCAACAGTCTTGCCGTTCGGTCCAACTACGTCGAGTGCCATCAGAAGTGTGTCCGTGGCTGCACCGGAAACCCTGGTATCTGCCAGGCTGTTTGCAATGCGGCTTGCGCCAACGCAGGAGAAGCCGAGCACGAAACCGCTGCTCTCGCCGCCCGGGAGGCTCTCGATTCCGCTACCAACACTCTTGCTGTCCGCGAGGAGGGTACTCTGGCTGCTCGGTCCAACTACGTCGAGTGCCATCAGAAGTGTGTCCGTGGCTGCACCGGAAACCCTGGTATCTGCCAAGCCGTTTGCAATGCCGCTTGTGCCAACGCTGGAGAGGCGGAGCATGAGGCCGCCGCTCTGGCTGTCCGTCAATCCATCGAGGCTGTCACTAACAGCCTTGCTGTGCGCGAGGAGGGTACTCTGGCTGCTCGCTCCAACTACGTCGAGTGCCATCAGAAGTGTGTCCGTGGATGCACTGGAAACCCTAGTATTTGCCAGGCTGTTTGCAATGCTGCGTGCGCCAATGCTGGGGAGATCGAGGAGTAGTGGGCCCAGTCGCTTTCTACTCGGATCTGTCCGGAAGAAGGGGCATAAAATGGGTTGGTGAGTATGGGCTGTCTTAATTGGAGCAGCATTTGGGGGAAAGGAAGAGGTTCTTTTTGAGAGCAGTGTCAGATGCTGGTATGGAGGTGGCTACAACTTCAAAAACTGTCGTTACCGAGTTACTCTTCAATTAGATACAAGCACAAGCAAAGCTGTCGCTTACCTGAGACTACCTTACATGAAGGGGGGCTTTCCAATCGAAAATGTCCCAACAGATTGAACTTACCCGCCGTCACGCACTTTCTCCGTTCCAGACGCGCCTATTCAATGCCAGCTCTTCGAGTATCCCCTGCGGGAACGAAACTGAGGAGCGCATCTGTACGATGCCTTATCGTATGTGTAGGGTTCTGAGGAGGGCAAACAGCCCATCTTTATCCAGTCGTACGACAAAGATGACGATTCTTCTACCGCTCCTTCTACCGGGAACAGCCATCGTTTGCTCGCCACGGTAAACCTTCACGCGGTGATTTCGCATCTTCGAGATCGGCTCCTCAAATGCGTTATGTAGATAGATGCCGTCTGCATTAATCAGGAAGACGATGACGAGAAGGGAAGGCAGGTTCAGTTAATGGCTAAGATTTATACTTACGCTAATCGCGTTATCGTCTGGCTTGGAAAGGCGGCAAATAATATCGGTAAAGCGATTAAAGCACTACATAAGGCCGTTAAGGAATAGCACGCACACTAAACTATCAATAAGCCGACTCAGCAAGCAATTTTCGCTCTGTTTGAACAGCCATAGTTCTAACGCATTTAGGTACGTGGTAAGATAACGCACAATTAGGTACAAGCTTACTGACACATTAAGTTAAGTTATTTAAGAGTTTGCTGCAGCTTGATATATCTGTTACGACCTGCTCTTGACAAGGGCCTAAGGGGGGTCTGGACAAGATAAGACAGAAGGTATAGCAGGGCGCTAAACTTAAGGGGGGATCTAAAGACGGCTTATTAAGCTAGCACTCCTAGACGAGGGTATACTGTCACTGTAGGTAGCTGTCACTATAATGCACAGAGGGAAGTCTAAACAGTAAGATATAAATAAACAATGTAATATTAGCGTAAGGAACCAGGAGTCCCTCACGGCCATCATGGTCACGATGATGACTATTTATACTAACTATTTACGAGGTACCTCCATACCTTGCTTAGTGGGCTTTTGCTTAGTAGGGGGCTAAGCACCTTGTCGCTAAGCACCTTCTGCTTAGTGACCCTGGAGCTGCTTAGTAGGTGAGTACACTTGCTAAGACTGAGCAAACACTGATTAGTCGTAGGGGCTTCTGGTCTTTACACCCCTGGCCTAGTGCGTAGTACCGTGCGTACTGTCTTTCCTGCACTGTTCCTCCTGCGGGGGATCCGTCGGGCCGCCCCGGCCTGGGTGACGGCCTGCAGGGTTGTCACAATATCTTAATTAAGTATAGTCCTTTGGAAGTTAATAGATTTCTATTTTGCTTAAGTATCAGTATTAAGAGACTTAATTAGATGGTTTGAATCCTAGGAGTATGCAGTTTATGTAGCATAACGAAAAGGGGTCGTTAAGGCCTTAACTATAAAGACGTGGTTCTGAGATTTCCTGGATGTAGTAAAGCTAATTTTTAACCCCTGGGTTACATCCTATAAATTATTAAAAGTAATACAGTTAACTCTGACTTACTGAGAAGTGGCCAATGATTTTCGTGAGGAAGTAAGGTAAGCCTATAAGGTAACAGTTATAAGAGGTGCATTTAGCCCTTCCTTTACTAGCAGAGAAGCTGCACATTAAGGGGACGCCTTTAATGACGACGTTAAGTCTAGTAGTGATAAGGGGGAGCGTAATACTGGTTAGAAGTGTAAATGGGATAACTCTTTAAGTAGCCGTGTTACTAAACGAGTAGAGTGTATATATCCTACATACGGCCTTGACTATGTCAGTTCAGCTCCCCTGAGCTCCTTTTAGCTCGGATGCCCACACCAGAGCTCAGCTCTGCTGAGCTCCATTTAGCTCTGTTATCCACACCTCCATAGTGTTCTGGCCGCTGCCCAGACCCTTTCTATCTGACAGATTCGTAGTATGAAGAAAGAAGAAGAAGATTCTTCAATAGAGCGCTGGCTTAGAGGGGTGATTGTCAGATTGAAGGGTGTGGTCTGGAGGGTCTGACCAGCAGCAGAACACCAAGAATAGAGCAGCTGTTCGGAGCTGAATAGAGCGGCTGTTCGGAGCCGAACTGGCACAGCCACTTCAGCTGGACACAACGTACAACTATAAGAATAAACTCTCTAGCAAAAGCCAGAGATCAAGAGAAGCAATACAATCACGCAGTTGCAACCCCCATCAATTCCACCAAAGTCCAAGAGTGCAGCGTAATTGCTCCAAGCCATCGACGCATTAGTCTAACTACAATGGGCCTAGCGCCGTGGCCCGTGCGTCTGCACCGGAGCCCAGCCTAGCCGCGATCCATCGCAGGTTTGTTTGGCCTCTAAGAAGCGATTATCCCTAGACTTTGCCGCTAGTCTCTGCACACGGTGTTGCACCTCTGGGTACACCACGGTCGTAGGGTACCATGACTGAGATGACTTGGCGCGATTCTCCATTCTCCAACGTGGCATGTGGAATCGGCTTAGTCAACTGCTAGCCAGCTGTCAACACTCGCCCCTTTCCATCCCTTTTCTTAATGACCCACTTTGAGTTAACACTTCAACCATTCTTGTTAGTGATTGACATCACTTTTTTCGGATGGGGAAATTGTTCTTTTTGGAGGAGAAAACTGTTCAATGGAACAGAGTATATAAATGACGGGAGCGGTTGAGAAAAGCAGTATGTATTGATCCACCTCGAAACTAGTTAATCGTAATAGTAATCGCTGTACCTACCTCTAGGTACCGTCGCATACCTGTATCGTACCGTCCTGATTGGTGATGGGCTCCGCCTTCTCCTCCTTTCAACAACCTCCACCTCGCGTTGGCGCAGCACCAAAGGGAGCCTATTGTGCTCGGGCTCTGCTCCGGGGAGATACCACCGCCTGACCTTTATCTTCCTCCTGTCGACAAAAGCCCCCGCAGTCAACAGGATCTGCTCAATGGCGGTCTTCTGGAGCTCAGTAGCTACCTGTAGAGCCTGATCAAGCATGTGTTGCCTTCTGCTCGAACTGAATATGCGGGATTTCTTGATGGAGGAGATGACGGCTTCGATAGCGTCTGATCGACCTTCCTCGACTGCCGTGATCAACGGTGAGCGGCGTGCTGACGTGCACGCTATGTTCCAGTCTGCCCCCCCGCCCACGAGGTATTTGACGTTGGCCACGGCGCGGCTTCCACCGCAGGCCCTGTGCAAGGGGTACATGCCAAATGAGTCGATTTGGTTCACGTCAACCCCACCGTCCAGGAAGTGTGACAGCAAGGCATCGGAGCCATAGCGAAGGCAAAGATGCAGACAGTTCTGCCCAAAGCGGTCTGAGATGTGGATATTGGCCCCCTGTTCGATAAGCAGCTTCGCGGTATCCACAGCGCCCGATCGGATTGTTTCGTGCAAAGGCGACATCCCGTTTCCGTCCCGTATATCCACCTTGGCCCCCAACCGAAGAAGCTGCCGCGCGCTCGATAAATTGCCCGCCATCGAAGCGTAATGCAGCGGGGTGCGACCCTGTTTATCACGAACGTTCACGAGAGCCCTTTTTGTCTCTATAAGTCTTCGGACGAGGAAGCCATCGAACCACATGGCGATGAGGTGCAAAAGGCTTGCTCCGGACCGAGTCCTCCCATATTCGCGTCGGTCCATGTCCAGGAAATAATGGAGAGCGTCCCGAAAGCCGAGCTCGGCAGCTGAGTGAGCTGGGGTAATGCCTCTTTTGTCCCTGAGGAAGCAGTTTGCGCCCGACTGTGCAAGCAGTTCCACAGCGTTGATGTTCCGGTTGGCGACAGCAAGGTGCATTGCCGTTTGTCCATCACGATCCTGGACGTCCAGGAGTGATGTGTATTCCGACCAGACGATCCTGCTTGTGTCCCAACAGTGCTCAATGGCCCAGTGGAGAAGGGTCCGACCGAAATGGTCCGATGCAAGCGACCGCACCCCATAGCGTCGCTGCAAGAGATAGACAATGTCCTCCCAGCCCTGGTTCGCGCACAGGTGAAGCAAGTCGTACCGGTCCCACTCTTGTCGGATCGCAAATTGGTGCTTCGGGAGGCGTTCGAGGGTCCAGAGCAGCTTCTCCTTTCGGCCATAATAAGCGTAATAAGCCAGTGCATTCAAGTCGTGCACATCGCCAGGTAACAAGACGGCGAGTGGCTCAAGACGTAGGATTTCTTCTTGTACTTCCGTCCACTGCTGGGCATCGGCCATGAAGAACCTCCTTGAGCTCGAGGCAATGAGCCCGGATGACTCCCGGGAGGAGGAAACTTGACCAGATTTGAAAATCTTCCCCAAAACTGGCCCCCATATCTGGCTGAAGAAGAAGCACTCATACGCCGAACGCCCTACGCCATCTTTGGCCCAGATATCGATCCCAGGCTGGCCGAGAAGAAACTCAGCCACCCGGATATTGCCAGCCGAAATGGCTAGATGCAAAGGGGTGCCTGCGAAGGACGTGTCGCTGAACTCTCCGTTGAAGGTGTACTGGAACCGTGCATTGATGTCTACCTCTGGTCGCCGATCGATCAACGTTTGAATGTAAAACGGATCTTCAACCTGTGCCGCATAATGAATGGGTTTCATGGCGTTTGGAGGATTGGAATAATTGGCAGCGACCTCTTCATTTCGCAGCAGGGCCTTGAATGATTCCAGCCGTTGACACAAGATGGCCCAAGACAGCAGCGTAAGCTCGTTTCTCGCCGTCTTGTTCGGAATGTAGTTGATCTTGATGCCTTCCATGAGCATCGCCTTGACAATTCTGTGACAGTCAACTCTGATGAGAGTTTGGAAAAGGCCATATTCTCGTGCGAGTGGCGGGGATTCTGCGACGGACTCAGGCTCGATCTCGTAGTTACCCGTCACTCGCTTTCCTTTGGAATCGAGCCACCAAAACTTATGGCACCAATATGACAGCGTGGTGGCCAAGAAGACGGTAAGCATTCTGTCCATTTCTGACCATGCGGAAGCAGCCTCGTAATGGTCGAAGCAAAATCGGAAGGCATAAACCCAGACGGGCGTTCTGCCGATGGATGTTGTCGCGGCCAACTGCGCCCGGCGGTGAGCTGCCGACCCTCTGCCGAACTTTGTCCCCGCCCTCTCGATGGCTTTCGTCACATGATTGTAGTCACCAACCCACCGCGACGTAGATCGATCCTCCAGGTACAATGCGCTCAGGCACAACATATGAAGAATGGCGTGGGCATTCGAATCCGGAGTCGTGAACCGCGAGAGAATCTTCATGCTTTCCCCTGAGGATTCTTGGGGACGGTCGGCGGCAAACAAGTCCCGAGCGGAGACGTGAGCGAAGTCAACCGTCTGATGGATGTCTTGTTTGACCATATAGCCACATGTCTCCAGTAGATACTTCTCAAAGCTCTCGGCTTCGGCCTTCAGTACCTTGAGGTTGGGGATCGATTTCTCTTGGAGGTCCATCTCGTAATGCCACAGCGTCACCAAGAAGGCCAGTTGCTCTGCGGTGAGCTTTGCCCTTACGACTCGGAGAATGGCCAAGGATATGCGTACCCTGTTGAAGTGGCTGGCTGGAATACCTTGCAGCAGGGTACAGTAGATTGAGACAAACTCAGGTGAGACTGTGTCAATCTCAGAGAGCCGTGCCCGAATCCGCTCTCTTGACCAAGTTGATTGGTTCCCCGAATTATCCTTGGACACCTGCTCCCAGATCAACCTGGCAAGAAGAAAGTTTCCGTCGGATCTGTTGGAAATCCATTCTTCTACTTCAGGTGCAGCTTGTGGCGATATGCGTGACGCCCGAACGGCCTGCTGGACTTTGGCCTGAATGAAGGTTTTGACATTGGATTTTGTGGCGGCGTTGCTCATATCGATGGACGCGATGTCGCGGAATCCTGGCGGTACAGTCGTCCGACTTGAGATGAGTAGTCTTACTCGGCCGCTCCAGTCCAACGCCAGGAGTTCTTGAAGTCTTTCCAGTATGGTTACATCATTCGAAATCTGTCGCAGTCCCTCGTCCACCGCATCGACCACGAACTGGAACATGATACCATGGGATCTGGACACGAGCGTCGAGAGAATCCGCCAGAGTTCTGAATCCGAATTAACGCCCTCCGGAACATTCTTTTCCAGAAATTGTTGCAGGAGGGGTCCAGTTTGCTTGTCAACCAAAAGTTGGTACAAGACCGACCGAGCAAAAGTGCCAGGTGTGTTCCGAGTGGCGTCTTTGTCGTCGAAAAAGAAGAAGACCGGTAGTCGAATAATGGGATCTGTTGCGCATCTCCTCCGATCTTCCAAGAAGGCAACGACACTTCGCATCAAAACTGTCTTCCCTATACCCGAGGGCCCGTGAAGCCAAAGGGCCTGGCGTCCAGTAACCTTGGTCCAGGACTGGAATTCGGAGTGATTGAGCAGCCATTCTGGCGAGTCTCCAAACGGAACCGGCATGACGCTAATGATCCCCGCCATGTCTATGGCGCCCAAGTGGGAGAGGAACCTGGACTTGTCAATGCTGCTGCCCAGAGCTGTGGTTAACCGTCAGCAAACGCAATGGCTTTGGGCTGGCACGAATTGGTCAGAACATGAATAGACATACGTTTCGGTTCTTCCTTGCTTCTTAACCCTGATCCAACGAGTTCATCAATGGCGTTTGACACTGTGAAATAATTCTGGCTGGAACTGGTGAGGAATTGGCATATGTCGTTGTGGTGAGCTGAGAGAGGCATTGTCGTCTCGTTTGGGAGAGAAAGAATTGCAAAGGGTTTGTCGAGAACCTAAAGAACAATTAAGTCCGTCATCCAAGGAACCGTCTACGAGAGTAGGCAGGGAGTAAAATTTATCGAACCTTGAAGCCGTTGATTTGATACATCTCGAAGAAGCTGAAGATCTGGAGTCCGATCCCAAATGCTCCAAATTGGGTGCATATCTCCATCATTTTTTCCGACAGTGACTCCCCCCCGCTGGGACGAATAGCTGCTGTTGTACGACTGTTGGGGTTGGGGAGGGAGGTAAGTCGCCTGAAAAGTTCCGCCCAAAAGGTGTCTGGTCCGTTCGTCCCACAATGAGGCGTACTCAGGAAGATGACGCCTACGATGGATGCTCCGATCGAGCTGTACTTTCCGGTGGCATGCTGCGTAATATTGAAGGCCTTGAGATTGAGCCAAGTAAGCACGGTACAAAGCCTTGCGCTAATCCACCGCATTGCTCACCTGCTTGAAGAGTAGGCCGCCAACACTGTGACACACGAAGATGATCCGCCTCTGAGGGTAGTTTGTCAGCGATCTGATCATGCATTGACCACAATGGTGTCGTTTCGTACCTTGGCTGCGTCTTTGTCCCGCCGTCGGGCATACAGCAGTGCCTCAAGTAGATGCGTGGCGTAATCCTGGATGTCGGAGCCATCTCCGAGAAAAGCTAACCTCGACTCATAACCGTAGGTAAAGACTCGAGCGTAGCTGAACTGGGGCGGTAGAAAATCCCGCAGCCACAGCCTGTCTCCGTCCATCCAGGATTTGAGTCGGTGGCCATCCAGGCCATGAACTGCAACAATACTCCATGGCTCGTCAGCACCCAAACGCAACAGGAGGGAGCTTGCAGTATAGAATGAGCGGAAATGGAGCATACTCTATCTCGGTTTTCACGTATTGTTCCATCTCCGGGTATGGCCAGAGTTGAACCATCCCCTCGGGAGATTCACCTGTGGCTTCCTGTGGCGCCGGTGTTCCCAAGTCCATTCGCGCTTGGACAGCCCGCACAGCCTCCGTCCATATATCTTCCAGGAATGGCTTGACAGCCAAGTAATCGGTGTCAAACTCGCCGCTGAATTTGGGAAGGTCCTCGTGAGTGCGATTCATGGGGATTTCGGCGTGTATTACTGAATCTGGCCAGCGACCCAGGGCTGAACTCGGCTCTACGATGACTTCTCTATCACCGGTTCGTGATATCCTCCCGGATTCGTCTTGCTACGGTACAAAGTGAGATTTAGCGGCGTATAGGGGGCGGCTTGCATCGTTGAGGGTGACCTACCTGAACTGTCACACTCGTCATGGTTTCAAAAATTGAGACAACCCTCAAGCCATCGAATTTAAGACCCTTTCTGAACCTGTCGTCCAGTTTCCTCAGGACGCGAGAGTTTGAGCGAAGGTCCTCAATCAACTTGCGGTTAGGTTGCTGTCCCATGATGCGCAGCCAAGGTTCCACCCGGAGGCCAAAATGCGGAACGCCAAAGCATACCAGTCCGTATATGCACTGAGCGTCTGTCGCATCCTGTTCTGCAAGGTGGTAGATAGCCTCCTTGACCACCAACCCGCCCAAACTGTGAGCAATGAAAACAAGTGGCCGGGGCTGCTCAGGATCGTGGGACGAGGACTTTCCGGCTTTGGGCCGTATGCCCCTGAGTTGGGCGGCCAGTCTCGCGCCGATGTCTTCGATGTCCTGGAAGGATGCACTGCCAAAGAGCGTGGAGTCGTAGCCGTATAGAAGCGCCCTGACATTTGATGGGAATGCGTCGCCGTCGTCTACAAGCCACATGAAGTGACCGCCTCGTTGTTTCCATGACCCAAACGAGTGACTGCTGAGCCCACTCACAATGATGCAGTCGATTTGATTCCACCCGTCGTCGGACTCGGGGGGAGAATTGAGCGGGGTGAAGCCGAGGAACTGGGTGTCAATGTCGAGATGGGCGACAATGTTCCGCTCGTGAACGTGGGCCGTCACTTCCAGCTGCCAGATTGACCCGGATGCGAGCCGACTGGGCGTTTGCGAAAACCCAACAATGGCGACAAGAACCTTCTTCTGAGGGTGGGGGCCAAGTGACCGGACCGTGGACTGGGCTCCATTCGAAGCGAACAATTCGTCCAGAAACGTTTTGGCGGTTGCTTTGCTATTGAATGCTAAAGGGATACCTGCAACCCGGTAGACTCGATCATCGCCTCGAGACGCCATTGTTCCGCCCTGTTTGGTGTGGTCGCTCCCTCCAGGTGTGGAGAGGGGGAAGATCGGACGCTGCGGAGAGGTTGAGGGGTTGATGCCCAACCTGCCTTCACTTCTGTGTCGCCTCCTTCCACAGAGCCTCAGCTTGCCTGAAGTGTGTGTGGGGCGACCCCTGACCTCAGGCTTCCAGGTTATCACACGAGCGGCATTTGAGGCAAGAGCCTCCGTGAATTGTTAGGACCCTAGTGCCTCCAAAAAAGGGCGTTGCTAGACGTGCATTACTACATTTGGCTAGATGTTATTACCGTCAGGATTAGGGTTATATATGGCCAAATTCAATCGGCGCCAAGGGGCACAGGCGGCCATAGTGCCCAACCATTGCAAATCATTCGCTGCGCCTGCAATCAGCCATCCTTGACACAGCACAGGCACACCGCCACAGGCACACCGCCACAGGCAACAGTTAGTTGCAGCGCTCCAACACGTTTTCCATGGCTAATATTACCCATTTTAGAGTGTTTCAAGGCCTGCGGCAGTATCTCATTCCCGCGCGCTGTCCAGAATACCAGCCAAAGACCTGCTGCAATGCCTGCGTGGCGCGCAGTTTTGGTTCCTAGCTTAGTCTAGAGCCCAGAACTCCCAGGGTTTAGGAGACGACAAAGAAGAACCTACCCTGGGCCTCCAAGAGGCAACGCACCGCCTCTACAGCCTTTTATACGTCGATAATTGTTAGGTTTCGAACTGGATCCCTCTCCAGAGCCTGAGGGGCGCCAGAGTTGGCGATAGCCTTAAGTTCGCGTCAGAAGAGCCCCCTAGGGCTAGGGCTAAGGCGCTGCGGAAGCGCGCTGAGACAACACAGTCCGGAAAGCGGGCTGCAGCGGGTGCCGCAACTAAGAAACGTATAGCGGAAACTGGTTTTGTTAGAAGCACTGCACTCTGGATTCTGTGGAATTGATTCTATTGTTCGTTCGGCTCTCTAGCTCAGCTAGAGAACCTTCCTTATAACTGTGAATAGTGGCAAGCCGTGTGGCAAAGCCGCGCGGCTACAATTGCGCGTCTGTAGCAATGGTTACAAATCTATTATTCTGGTGGTTTCCGGACTCTTCTTTCTAACAGTTCTAGCCTCTGGCCAGAACCCCCTTCTTTCTGACAGGAATCGCGGTTATTGTTGCTAATATTTATCGCATCGGCACCTAGGATTGAGACCGTCTAGAGCACTACGCGCCGGGTCGTTTCAGGCTATCTAAACACCTAATTATCCCGGGTAATCGTGCGCGATTGATAAACTTGCCTTTATGATATAAAATTCGTAGTTGGAGCGATACCGTGTGGTGTTTGAGGTTGTAGCAGAATTAGCAGGGTAGATGATGGTGGGTGGAATGACATGCGGGGGTTAGGGTTATATATGGGGGTAGATAGGGCTATAGTGTAAATAAGCTAAAGGCTATAGTGTAAATAGACATTCTCTAAATTTAGGAATTAACGCGGTTACCTCCTACGTTACGTGCTTCTTAGTAATAATTTCTAACTTATAGCCAAAAAGCTTATCAGTACAAGCAGCTAAAGACCTTTACTGATCCTTAATGTGAAGGAGCTTTACGAAAACGTTACATTCCTTAAGGTTAAGACGTTTTTTCTCGTTAAGGACCTAGTAAAGAGTAGTTAGGTTATTCTTATAGACGTTATACGACAAGTACACAATATTACTAGCCGTTATATAGTGATTACATAACTTACTTTTACTAGTTACCTTACAGTTAGCTAGTTCTAAGCGTCAATAACAGCTGCACTTTACAAGCATTATAATATTAAAAGTTAGGATAAACTTAATATTACAACCTGCACCCGACACAGGCTTTGAGAGGACTGGCGCGGGTTAAGACAGAACGTATAGCAGGACGCCAACAGGTAAGGGGCGTTCTAAAGACGGCTTATTAAGCTAACACTCCTAAACGGGGGTTTAATGTTACTGTAGGTCGTTATCATTATAATGCACAGAAGTGAGTCTAAACAGTAGGACATAAATGAATAATTAAATATTAGCGTAAGGAACTAGAGTCCCTCACGGTGGTTATAAGCATAACTATAGCTATCTATACTAACTTACTATACTAAAAGGTACTTCATACCTTACTCAGTGGCCTGGTGCTTAATAAAGGACTAAGCACCCTGCCACTAAGCACCTCCTGCTCAGAGGTCTTACAGCTGCTTAATAGGTAAGCACTCTTACTAAGACTGAGCAACTGCTAGTTAGTCGTAAGGGCTTCGGGTTTTTACACCCCTAGCCCAGTGCGCCAGGACAGTGTACGCTGTCCTCCTGCACTGTTCCTTCTACAGGGGATTCATCGGGCCGCCCCGGCCCAAGTGACGGCCTGCAGGGTCGTCACACTTAACAGCAATAATATAGTAGGCAGTAGATAAAAGAACAGCGTTTCTCCTGTTCTTTTTCACCTTATTAGCTAATATCGTTACGTTACGAGAGAAGGAAACTAACTAAAATTCTTTATTAAAAAAGAATGTTAAAGAAGGGAAATTGTGTAACGACCTTATAGGCTATTACTTAGGCCGGGGCAGCTTAACAGATTCCTTATAGAAGGAATAGTGTAAAAGGACAGTACGTACCGTACTAACGCACTAGGCTAGGGGTGTAAAGACCTGAAGCCCTTACGACTTATTATTAGTGAATTACCCTAATCTTACTAAGACCTAGTGATTAAAGTAAGCAGCTAAAAAAATGATTACCTTAATTACTCCTTAAGAGAGTAAGTATAATAATTAAAGTATAAAGTACTTCCTAAATAGTTAGTATAGATAGTTATTATTATAACTATAATAACTATAAGAGACTTTTAATTCCTTACGTTAATATTATATTATTTATTTATATCTTACTATTTAGACCTCTCTTTATATATTATAATAATAACGACTTATAATAACAGTGTACTTATAACAACCCTACAGGCCGTCACTTAAGCCAGAGCGGCTTAACAGATCCCCTACAAAAGGAACAGTGTAAGATAACAGTACATACAGTACTAACGCACTAGGCCACAAGTGTAAAGACCTGAAGCCTTTATAACCTATCGTTAGTTAATTACCCTAATCTCGTTAAGACTTAGTAATCAGAATAAGTAACTAAAAAGTGATTACTCTAATTACTCCTTAAGAGAGTAAGCATAGTAATTATAGTATAAAATACCTTTTAAATAGTTAGTATAAATAGACATTATTATAACTATAATGGCTGTAAGGGACTTTTAATCCCTTATATTACTATTTAATTATTTATTTATATCTTACTATTTAAACTTACCTTTATATATTATAATAATAACGACTTATAATAATATTTATTACACAGTAAGGTTCCACAGGCTTGTAATACAGGCCTATTACTCAGAGGAAGTAAAGCGGTACTGTTCTAAGCCAACTACAGCGCTTCTAGCGCTGTAGGAAGTAAAAGAAAGCCTAAGGTACAGAGGCAGTACCTTTATATATGACTGAATAAGTGGTGTGAATTGCTTACTTATAAAAAGCTAGATACAGGAGAGGAGAGGGCCTTTTTATAGGCTGTGGTCGGCTTCCAAAGCCTTCTATCTACTATATAGGATTAGAATAATGGCCGTAGGCCACGTAAGTGCTTATATAACTCACTAAGTTCTAAAGGCTTCCACAGCTCCGCTGTGACAACTGGAATTCAGGGGGTTCTAGAGGGTTCGGCGCAGTGCGCTGACCCAATAAACCCACTAGAGCTAAAAACCAACAATATTAAACCCCCTATTTAAAAGTATTAGCTTAATACACCGTCTTTAAAACACCTACCTAATCTTTAACTTCTTATTATACGTTTTATCTTAACCCACACTAATCCTATTAAGGCCTATATTAAGTTTACGTTATAATATAATACTATATAATAACCCTGTAGGCTATCACTTAGGCTAGGGCGGCCCGATAAATCCCCTACAGAAGGAACAGTGTAAGAGGACAGCGTACACTGTCCTGGCGCACTAAGCCAGGGGTGTAAAGACTTAAAGCCCCTACGATTAACCAGCAGTTACTTAGTTTTAGTAAGAGTGCTTACCTATTAAGCAGCTGTAAGACCTTTAAGTAAAAGGTGTTTAGCGGCAGGGTGCTTAGTCCTTTACTAAGCACCAGGCCATTAAGCAAAGTACAAAGTACCTTTTAATAAGTTAATATAAATAGTTATAGTTATACCTATAACTACTATAAGGGACTTTAGTTCCTTACACTAATATTTAATTATTTATTTATATCCTACTGTTCAGACTCACCTCTGTGCATTATAGTGACAACGACCTACAGTGACATTAAACCCCTATCTAGGAGTGCTAGCTTAACAAGCCGTCTTCGGAACGCCCCTTACCTGTTAGCATCCTGCCATACGTTCTGTCTTAACCCGCGCTAGTCCTCTTAAGGCCTGTGTCGGGTGCAAGTTGTAATATACTAACGTAACAGTTTTAAACGCTATTTATTAAACTCTCAGATACTCTCTCCTTCTGTTTACTATATCAGTACCTCCTCCCCTTAACCCATTTATTAGAAAAATAACTAAGTTAGTAATAATAATATTACCCTTTTAAACCTGGCTAGAGACGAAGTAGAGATAGGTAATAAGGAGAGCTCTTTTATAAAGAACTTTTAAAAGCCTTTAAAACTTATAGAAAAACTATAACTATAATAATTAAGAAAGCGCTAACCCTTTAATAATAACTTAAGAACCTTAAAACTAACTAACTACTTAAGTTTACTAGTAAAAGCACTAAATTATCTACCTGGCTTACTTATATAAAACGTAACTTTCAGCTTTAGGTAATTACTATAATAGACTGGAAGGTCCTTTATATAGTAAGCTGGCTTAAGGATAACCCTAACCTTTAATTTTTAATAATTATTAAAGATTATTTAAACTCTACGTTTACGGAATAAAGGACTATTATTATTAAAGTCTTCGATAAGAATAAAGGATAAGTTAACTTTAAAACTAAGATTATTAAGATATATAAAGTTTAGGATAAATAAAAGTAAGTTAAGGATTATTTAAAGACACTAATGTAACTGTCTTAAATAATTACATATCTGTTTGCTTTTAACTATAATTAGTATTAGGTTAACTAGTGACTCGGGGCGTTTGTTCAGGCTGACCTTGTCGTTCTTTTTAGGCTCTGTGTGTAATATTACTGTAGCCGTTTATGTATATAGCGATGCGTTCTCTGGCGTGTGCTACCGTTAAAAAAGGAGCCGCGCCACGCGGTTCTTTAAACCGTGCTTCTTTAATCAACAATCAAACCAACGATTTTCACCACGAAGACCTCCTATTAAAAGCCCAGTGACATTCTGGCCCTTCAATCGAAGGAAGATAACCTGATCTACAGTTGCTTTTCCTTTATTGTTCCATGCTAGGCTCCGTTCCATGCTAGGCACCGTCACATATTAGGTTTTGTTCTATACTAGGTACGTATCTGTTTTTCTACGTTAGTTGCATTTGTGTCCCTCCGATCGGAGGATCAGTAATCTTGGAGTCGGCCTTCCAGGCCGACAACAACGTTCTGTAGGTGTGGTTCTCTTTGTGGTTTCTTCCCTGTTGCGCCATCGCACTAGTTCACTAAGATAAGTTAGCTTTAAAGTTTCGTTTTTATAAAGGTTTAAAGGACGATATTAAGGATAAGCTTTATATGAAAGACTAGTATATGTTTAACTTTAATTAGTGCATTATTCAGGTTATTATTATTAATAATTAGTTATTTAAATGAAAATTGGAGAAAAAGGGCTAGTACTAGTAAAGTGCCCCCTTTAAATTAACAGGAAGAATATATTAAAGCTCTTTTACATTAACTACTAATATTAAAGTATTATTTATAGCACTTACCCTGCTTTATTTCTATAATTTAATTCTTTTAACTTATTTCCTTTTACTTTCTAAGGCTTACGTTACTATTTAAATAGCTTAAAAATCTAATTCCTTAACTTCTTATACCATTTTAGTAAAGTGTAAGTTACGGTCCTTCCTAGATTTTCTTAACTCTTAAACTTATAATATATAAGTTTAAGGCTTATAACTACTATTTAAAGCGTTTCTTCCTAAAGTTAGTCTTTAATAACATATAGCTTTAATAATCTTAAGTTTCCACCTTAAAGTTAGTCTATAATAACCTACACCTCTATAACTAACTTTAATAAGATTTCTTTAAAGTTTAAATACTCCATATTTTAAGGGAGTTAAAGTTCCTCCTCTTCTTCTTCTTCCTTACTCTCCATATTTCTTATATTATACTTACTTTAAATATATTAAGTAGATTAATACCCTTACCTCCTTAAAAGAAAGACAGTTTAAATAATTACCCTATTATTACCCCCTGCACCAGACACAGGCCTCAAGAGGACTGGCGCAGGTTAAGACAGAACGTATAACAGGACGCTAAAGGTTAAGGGGCGTTCCGAAGACGGCTTATTAAGCTAGCACTCTTAGACGGGGGGTTTAATGTCACTGTAAGTCGTTGTCACTATAATGCGTAGAGGTAAGTCTGAACAGTAGGACATAAATGAACAATTGAATACTAGCCTGAGGAACCAGGAGTCCCTCACGGTTATTATGGTCACGATAATAACTATCGATACTAGCTAGCTAAGAAGTACTTTATACCTGTCTCTGTGGACTGTGTCTTTATGTTCCTCAGAGGGAGGCACCACAGAGACCTCCTTCTCTATAACTCCGTAAGTCTCTGTCGACAGAGACGGGTCTTGGCATAGAGACTCTTCTTACTGGTTGTAGGGGCTTCGGGTCTTTGCACCCTTAGACCAGTGCACAGTACCGTGCGTACTGTTCTTCTGCACTGTTTCTTCTGCGGGGGATCTGTCGGGCCGCTCCGGTTCAGGTGACGACCTGCAAGGTCGTCATACACTGGTTAAGAAAGGCTTAAAGAGCCCTAAACCGTTTTGGAGATGTATAAAGCATTTAAAAGTATATTAAACCCTTAAAATTAAGTACAGTTTAAGTTAGATTTATTAAATCAGTTAAAGGGCTAAAGACCTTATTATATAACCTAAATAATAATTTAAAAGATACAAAGAAGTAAGAAGCTAATCTACATATAAGTAAAAAAATTAACTTGTTTATTACAGAATTCCAGTCCCTAATAGGGTATTTAGTACTATTTATCTTTAAAAAGAGAGGTGGTAAACTTCATATAATTAGTAATTACTAAACGTTAAATAAGGATATAATTAAAAATCGCTACTTATTATTACTTATTACAGAAATGTAAAAATAGATTATTAAAGTACATTAATTCTCTAGCTTTAACTTCGTTATAAGATATAACTACATTAAAGTAAAGGAAAAGGATAAGTATAAGATAGCCTTTCAGACTCATCATAGATATTACCAGTACTATATTATACTTATAAGATTAATATATACCCCTTTAACTTTCTAAGGTCTTATTAATAATATTCTCTGCCTATTCCTTAATAAATTTATATTCATATATTTAAATAACGTTTTAGTTTATTTTAAAACTTTAAAAGAATATTAAAACATATATAATAAGTCTTAACAGCTGTTAAAAAGGTAAAGCTGATAGTAAACTTAAAGAAAAGCCATTTCCACATTTAGGAATTAAACTATTTAAGGTTTAAAGTAACCTTTAAGAAGCTTAAGATATAACTGGAGATAATAACAGTAATTAAGGATTAACCTACTTTAAAAAACTAAAAAGAGTTATAAGCCTTTATTAACTTTATAAACTTTTATTAATATTTTATCAAGTACTTTATAAAAATTTTAAAACTATTATATAAACTTATAAGAGAGGGTAAACTGTTTAAGTAAACTAGTAAATAGTAAAAAGTGTTTAAAGAACTTAAATATACCTTTATCACTATATTAGTCCTAACTCTCCTAATTTCTTAAAACCCTTTCAAGTTAAGACAGACTCCTTAAAATTCGCTATTAGTAAAGAATTTAATTAAATCTAAGATAATAAAAAACGTTACCTAGTTGCCTTTTTATTAAAAGAGATTTATAACCCAGCCCTACAATACCTTATCTATAATAAGGGACTGATAATAATTATCTAATATTTTATTAAATAAATATTATACTTCAGTAGTATAGAAGAACTAGTTTAAGTCTTTTTAGATTATAATAACCTTTAATTCTTCCTAATAAAAGAACTTAACCCTTAATAAGCATATTACGCAGAACTAATAACCCCGTTTTACTTTTAGATCCATTATATTAAGGGAAAAAAAATAAATAAGCTGACGCTTTTAACTGGAGGTAAGATTATAAGGATACTAACCTAGTTTTAATCCTTATTACTATATTTACTGAAATTAAAAATAGCACATTTAAGTATGTTTATAAGTGATAGATAGCTAAACGTTAAAATTAACCGTCAGTGTCTGTATAAACCTATAAATAAAGTATAATATTTATTAGTAATAATGGGACTTTTAAGTAAGAAGGTTAGTAAAAGGTACTTGTAAGTATAAATGCCCCTTCAAAGACTTTTTAAAGCATGTGCAGGAATATAGTAAGGAGTACCTAATACACTTAAATTATAAAAAAATCAGTTATTAATAAAATCCGTTATTAAAAGATGTAAACGGCATATTTAAACTAGGAGTAAAGCTTTAACATTAAAAGAAACTGTACATTTATAATCTGGATAAATAAAAGGGGTACATTTAACAGATTTATAAGTTTTAACTTAAAGGATATATAAGTGTTGGTTTCTAGCCCCAGTGGGTCCACTGGGTCGGCGCACTGCGCCGAACCCTCTGGAACCCCCTGGAATCAGGGGGTGAAACCCCCTGAATTCCAGTTGCTACAGCGGAGCTGTGGAAGCCTCTGGAACCTAGTGAGTCATACAAGCACTTACGTGGCTTACGGCCACTATTCCAATCCTGTATAGTAGATAGAAGGCTCTGGAAGCCGACCACAGCTTACAAAAAGGCCCTCTCCTCTCCTGTATCTAGCCTTTTATAAGTAAGCAATTCACACCACTCATTCAGTCATATACAGAGGCACTGCCTCTGTACCTCAGGCCTTCTTTTGCTTCTTACAGCGCCAGGAGCGCTGTAGTTAGCTTGGAACAGTACCGCTCTACTTCCTCTGAGCAACAGGCCTGTACTACAGGCCTGTGGAACCCTACTGTGTAATAAGTTAAAAGTAAGTTAATTATTAAAAGAAGTTTATATGTAAGTTTTATTAATTGTCTAGCCACTGAGTACCCTATAGTGTAGTTACGTACCCCGAAACCACCAGCCAAATCTTCTGAAACCCCAAAGGATTCCAGAAGATTCCAACCCACTCCAGGGCCCCCTAGGGCCCCTAGGGTGTTCAGAATCTACTAGAATCCAGGAGGGTGGAAACCCCTAAATCAAGTGGGGCTATTGCCCTACAGAACCAACCAGAACATTATAGTAGCCACGTCAGCCACTACGTCAACAGAACCACGTAGAATGGTTTAGAACAGTACTATTCCATTATTATATTAGTTAGTTCCACTTTACAGAAGGCTCTGGAATTCTTCCAGAGCCTCCCAACGCTTATAACAGGCCCTCTCCTCTCCTATATCTAGTTTTAAAGTAAATAACTTCATTCTATTCCAGTCATTATATAAGGCATTGCCTTCTAGATCCTCTTGTTTCCAGCGTTAATATTCGCTACGATATCTTTATTCACAGTGGCACTGCCCTGTCATTCAGGCCTTTGCTTGCTTCCTACTATGCCTATAGCACTGTAGTACAGCTTGGACCAGTACGCACTTTTTCCTCTGAGCTACAGCTGCTGTATTACAGCCCTGTGGGTTCCTGAAGTTTAATAACTATTATAACCATCGTCTTCTTACCCCTTAATGTTATTGTAAGTATTCTTCAGTATAAGCATAACAGATATGCGTGATATGGAGTTGGGCTAGTAGGCTTATTAGGCCGTTGCCTTATCTGTAACTACGCTAGTTATCTTTCTTAGATTGCTCTGGATAGATGAATTGAGGAATATTGTGGGCTAGATGCAGTTGTTTGAGTTAAGGATGAGGGGGTATAGGGGGCTTGTTAAAGTTAAGATTAAGCCGGATAGGTATGAAGGGTTTGGGTATAGGAGGGTGCCTCCTCCGCTACGTCCGCTTGGGCAAGGTTATGTGTAAGAGGGGGCGTTTTGAAGATGAGGGATGGTGGAAAGTTAAGAGTGGAAAGTTAGAGAGTTAAAGAGGAGGAGGGTTATGGTATTTTATGCATTAGTTAATTATAAGTGGAGGAGGGTGATTTCTATAATATTTTAAGTTTTAAGCTGGGGTAAAATGTATCATTCCGAATTCTAAGCTAGAATATCATGTGCTATCTTAAATTCCAGGCTAGTCTATCGTGTACTATCCAAAATATTAACCTAGGATATTCTGTACCATCCCATAGCATATACTGGTATATTCTGGCTAAAATTTCGGACCGTGTGGCCCAGATTCAAGCCCATTAGCGCGGTCCCAAATTTAAGCCTTGCCACGATTTCTAGCATTTAGATCCTTTTAGCTTGTTTTGAATTTCCAAGTAAGGAATAGGTTGCTTAGCTTTGACAATAGGGCCGAGTTACACGTATACCCAGTAAATGTGTACGTTGTAATTGGAATTGTTGCCTGGGAGTTATCTTCACAGATTACGCGTCGTCTGCTTTCCATCGATAGGAAGGTTTAGCTGGGGGGGCTGAAAAGGGGCCTCTGAGGCTGTGTGGTAGCGGTGTAGCGGATCACCCCAGCTCACCCCAGCTCAGGATTGCGAACGAAAAAGGAAATTTTCGTGTGCCCAGATTCGTCTTAGATAACCAGGCTGTTATCTTCACCTCCGCCACGCTGCTATATACCCTGTTAAGGATCTATCTAGTCGTCAAGTGCTTCATCAGCGTTAGTCGCTTGCCTGTGTCGGTCCTTGAGACTTCGAAATGGGCCAAATACCTACCTCACTTCAGTTAGGCACCCTAGATACCACAGCTAGGTAGATATTACTACATGGGGGTATCTCTGATGGACAATCCGGTGACGTAACTGCAATGCCTAGATATGGTCCCGCTGTCAACGACACCAGACTCCGTTCCTAGCGGAAGCAAATACCGTGACGGCCGGGATCTACAAAGCAGCCCAGGAACCCGGTACAACAGCCCCGGAGTCCCAAACTAGGAAATACGTCGAGCTGCCTCCCGCGACTAGCCTCGGAACGGAAAATGGAAGGCATTCTGCCGAGATGAACCCCAGCACCTCCTTTATCGAGCTGCCAACTGCAACCCGGATACCGAAGATCCGCAGAGCTGTTCAGGTGCAAGTGGTAAGAAACCGCCAAGACTTCTGTCGCCGAATCCCGCTAGGCGCTCTCGGCCCGGGTCGTTCGCATCATAACGCATCCTGAGGTAATTCCATAGAATCACGGCGCATTCTAGAAAATCAACAATGCACGCGCTCGTCACACGTGCGACACCCCACACTATCGCGGGCTCCGCATTCCCTGCAACCGGGATCCGACGATAATATTTCTTGGCATTTCCAGATTCCGTTCATCTATTTGCGACACGCTCACTGGCTCTCCCACCATTCGCTTCAGCGGCAGGTAATTTTTGAATTTCCCACCACACAAAAGCCGACATTCGTTCGCGTGGCGCCCCCGTTCTCCACGGCTTAATTACCCTCTGGGCCGCACAGGATGCTCGCTCCACTGCATCGGAGGATGCGTCGAGGCTGCACCGAGCTTGGACATGGCGTCCGGGTCATAGGGTCGGCATCGATGGTACCGTGGTAGCCGCTCAAATGGGACAAGACGATTCGGTTGAGGGTGGGTGGCCGTAATACTTTAACCAAGGTTGCGGCTCAGGTCTACTTAACCCAAGCTGTTATCGCTGCTCTCAACTACCAATTTGACGAGCACCTACCTACACAAACATCTCATCAAATCATTCCGACAATGAAGTTCGCCAGTTCCATCTTGGTGGCTGCGGCCGGCGCCCAAGCCCACTGTGAGCATAACTGCCTCAACACGGAACACCCTCAAACCCTAACACCCTACCAGACACCTTCACAGGAACCATCTACAACGGAGCCAAGTCGAGCGAGTGGGAAACCGTCCGCCTCACCGAGAACAGATACTCGCACGGACCAGTCAGCGATGTCTCCTCCACACAGATGACCTGCTACGAGCTCACACCAGGCACACCTGCTCCCAAGACTCTGGCAGTCACCGCAGGAAGCAACGTCAGCTTCAACGTCGATACCAACGTCGGTCACCCTGGCCCTCTGCAGTTCTACCTCGCCAAGGTCCCCTCGGGCCAGACTGCCGCGTCTTTTAACGGCAAGGGCGCGGTGTGGTTCAAGATCTACGAGGATGGTCCCTCGGGCTTGGGAACAGGTTCGATTACCTGGCCCAGTGCTGGTATGTTTTTTCCTCCCCCCCCCCTCTCCCTCCATGTCACTCACTAACCCCCCTCCCCTCCCCAGGGAAATCCCAAGTCAGCGTACAAATCCCCTCCTGCGTCGCAAACGGCGAATACCTCCTCCGCGTCGAGCACATCGCCCTGCACTCGGCCGGAAGCGTCGGCGGCGCCCAGCTCTACATCTCGTGCGCACAGCTCTCTGTTACCGGTGGCAGCGGCACCCTTAACACGGGGAGCTTGGTCTCGTTCCCGGGCGCATATAAGGCGACGGATCCGGGGTTGTTGTTCCAGTTGTACTGGCCGGTTCCGACGAGTTATGTCAATCCGGGCCCGGCGGTTGTTAAGTGCTAGGTGGCTGGGCACCTGGCATGGTATGGGGGTTTGAGGAGGAGTCTAGATGGGTGGATTTAGTTCTTGGATATACTTTTGGTGATTGGTTTGATGCATGCAACGCTTTTGCATTTTTGGGACGGCAGTTGGTTGGACTCGTGTGATGGCGGGATGTTGACAGAACGCCGACCGGTTAGCATGCAAGAAGGAGATCTCCTTGTAGGGACACTGCACTCAGAACAGATAAACCGTGTTGCATTGACTCAGTTAAAATATAAGCTCGAGCACATTCTTGTCAGCTTTGCAGTCCGACATCGTGGGTTGTGGGTCCTTGAGTCCTGGTTGGCTAGCTCAATATTTGCTAAGCCTTGATTGGCTGTGTCAACTCCCACAATTTCCCACTCTTTTACAACTGCAGATACCCGCGTCTCTGTGCAAAATGCACAGATACTGGAGGTCTTCCTAGCCTATTTAAACCCGGAAGCACTATTGTACAGAAATAAGCGCCATCCCCAAGGCCAGTAGGTTCATGAAACTGTCTGTATCACACATCTCCCGATGCCCTCGTCCATTTTATCATGCAAGCACAAGACCAAAAGCAGCTCCTCAAAGAAAAAGTCGACAACTTTTATAATCGCGGCGGTACAGACCCTCCGGCTGGAAGGATACTCGTTGTAGCATTAATCAGCTGTTCTATTCTTGCGATGCGCTGGGCCGGGGTTTCGGGCTGTGGCTGCATGAGGCGGTCTTCCAATGTGGACATGTCGTAGAGATAAGCGCCCAACATGGAGGTTGATGATGGCGTAGCGGCACTGTTTGGGATTCTTGTAATTAGCAAAGGAAATGAATATTGGGCCGCAGGATGAGACGAACCTGTTGCTTGTGTTGCTCGTTGTGGAGTTCATGGTGATGGGAGTGAGATAAGCTTTGTGGTATGTCTGAGGGGGGAAACGCGAACTTCTTGAAAACGTGACTTTTGAAATTGGCATCTGACGCTTGTTTCATAGATGTAGCAAATAGTTCTTCTGATGATATAATGCGGAAGATCGTGAGTTTATCAATCCTATTCTTTGACATAGGTGAAAACCACGAGATTTAATAGGTACACGAAGGTCACTTATTGGGAACCAGACTCCTCAGTTTCGATTTCCCTTGCCATTTTCACATGTACGATTCCATGATCGAATTGCTGTCGACCTGCACGGGGTTGAGAATCCTACCTTAACACACGCTTTCAGGACTGCTGGAGTTCAATTCTCGATCTCCCGGCCCTCGGTCACGGACTTGGGGCTCGGGAACGAAATCCTGGCCAATCACAGCCAGCTCGTTTCCCCCTGAAACCCCTGGCTTGGCGCTGCAGGCCGGCCCTTGAGCGCTGGGGATCGAAGCCTAAGCCAATCAGATGTCTCAATTCGACACCCCCTTGCTCGGTCAGGGGCCGCCAACCCCACCCTGCTCAGAGCCTCAGCTACTTCCTCAGCTGCTCATTTCCTGAAGGCAGACATCGCTGCGCATCGACGCTGGGGACATCCCTCTTCTGTGCCGAACTGGCATTTCTTTCTCTCCCATCATCGTCCCAACATCCAGTTCCCGCGTATCGAAAGCCGGCCCCCGAAATCGCCATGGATCCGCAGTTGACGTGTGCTATGGGGGATGCCACCGATGGCTGCCTAAATCCCGTTACCATCGAAGGCAGTCGCGTTCCACAATCCAGACCCGAGAAGGGCGCACAGCATTTCCGCATGCTGCCCACCGCTCTTCAACACAGGACTGGAACCAAACCAAGCCATGATGATACCCCTCGCTACCATGCTCCATCACTCTCGCAGTCAAGTTTGCTGTCCGCCAGCTCACGATGCTTCAGTCCGTCCCCCACCAGCACCCCGACCACGTACTCATTTGGACCTCGCTCGCCCACAAGTCTCACCTCGGGTCTTCATAGTCCTCCATCAATTGCTGGGATGAGCTTCTGCCACAGCAGGGAGCCCTCCCTGGACAACGCGTTGCCCCTGGGCGCATCCAAGCCCCAGGACCTCTTTTCCAGCTTGAGGGCCAATGCGCATGCAACAAAGGGCCTGAGCAAGAAGGGGCATAGGCACGGTTCGTCGAGCGCCGATGCTTCCATCCGGTACCGGCATCGCCCAGTGCAGTCGATTGACTGGATCAATTGGCGGCAAACTTTCCCGTCTGATTCGACCGAGGATGGCTGCGAGCTCAAAACTGAAGAGGACGAAGATGACGACCTGATCGCCTATCGCAATGAAGCCGGGGCCAGGCTGGCTGTGGCCAATGATGGCAACGAGCACATGAGTGAACACTCTACGTCGGTCGATGGACATGATTCACGACCACAAGCCCCGGCGCTAGATACGTCTCGAGGCCATACAGAGTAAGCCCATCCCTCTCTACCTTGCCTCAGCTACAAGGGCTCTAGCACTCGTGCCAAGGACCAGGCTAACACATAACACAGGTCCGCGGCATTCTCACAGCAGACCCCGCCAGATGCGGCACCCGTGTCGGTCGTGACACCTATTGGCAGTTACGATGATGCATCTACACCCAACTCTGACGATTGCGATGCAACGATTCCTGATGATAATCAGCCACCTAGCCAAGCCGAGGATCTTGCGCGTACCATCCTCAGAGATGGATTCAACCTTCGTCTCGGCTACTCAGAACCTCCCCGGGAAGTTGTCGATGTTGTTCGGGATTGTCTCGACGAGATATCTCTTACTCTTCAACGTGCCCGGGGCGTTGGGCTAATCACGGCGAATACTGCATCCCCCGAATCATCCGGCTGGTGCTCGGCCACTCCTGCTTCACAATCATCTTCGAGCAAACCAGGGAATCGGAAGCGGACTTCACGGGGTCGTTCTGATCGAGATGACGACTTGCACGAGGAGGATTTGGATGATGACGATGTGGCCGAAGCCGCCGTTGGACAAGCCGAACCTGGGCATAGGAAAAAGCCCAAGTTGGAACAGTACCCGTGCCCTTTTCGGAAAAGAAACCCCGTTCGATTCAACTGCCGAGAGTGGGAGTACTGCGCCAAAGCTCCATTTAAGGGAATGACGGAACTGAAGAAGCACATCATCAAATATCATCACCAGCAGGAGGTTGTCTACCAGTGCATGCGGTGTCGTGAGAGATTCGCCAAGATGGACGACCTGCAGTCACACATGATGGTCGACGCGGCGAATATCTGCCAGGCCAGACCGGGGTTGTCGAGTGGGCCCGACGAGGAAACAGTCAACCCCTCTGTTGGAGCTAGGCTGCGAAGCAGGTCGGAGCAGTTCAACTGGGAAAAGCTCTGGCGAGCCCTATTCCCCAACGACAGTAAAGTTCCTGACCCAGGTTAGTTATGCATGCCCTCGTACAATATTTTCGTACCCTTTGGAACACAGCTGACACGTTTTCAGAGTTCGAGCCTGTCATCGAGCTTTACGAAGTTGACGAAGAGTATGAGACTGGCTGGTTAGGATTCCAAGACCAACTTTCCTTGACGCTAGAAATGTTGCTCTCGAGCCAGAACGGACCAACGGATCGGGACGCTGTCCGGCGCCAGCGGCACGTGATGTGCAGTACTCTCGAGAACCTGGTCAAGGAGTTCGTTGCTTCATTCTTCCAGAACTCTCGAGCGCGAGGGGCCAAGCCATTCAAGGCAGAGGCCCCTGTCGAGAGGGCTGCAGCTGAAATGCCCCCAGCACGTCCGACAATACGAGCGCCGTCTCTTGCGAGTAGTGCCACGAGGCCCTCGTCATTCGCGAGTTCAAGCAACTGGTCCAGTCCTCGAGCCATACGCCCAAATGTGGCCTCATCGTCGTCTTCTGCCCGGCAATCAGGGATTAGTCTTGGCGCCCACTCCTGGAGCTCGATCAGCTCTCGGCAAACAGGTTCTCCACGGATCGCAGTAATGCGCCAACCTCCAGTCCCATCTGTGGTCACGCTCCCTTCTCGACCTGGGCATGCGCAGCCCGCTGCGATGGAAATGCCGGCCTCATCGCACTTCAAGCGAAGGACATCTCCCCACGATGACACGGCCGGCAACCCTCGCGACTCTGCCATTACCGACATGGGCTGCCCCCATTGCGTGGTAGGCCTCACTGACCAGCCATGTCTGTGTGGGTCGGTTTCTTATTTCGACTTCGAGGGATATATGGGTGGCGCACCCAATGTCGAACTTCCCTTCACCGATATGACGGAAGACTTGTTGTTTCTTGGGGGTACATCGGCGGACCCAGGTATTTATGGGGGAAATTCTGGAGTATGGGATACTGGAAGCTTCCCAAGTTGAGTGGACAGGGAGGATGGCTCAGGTGTAATGTTTAATATACGGCGTGGGAGGCGCTGGTAGTCGGCACACAAATGCAAGAACGAGCTGCTAATCAATGGGGGTACCCAAGCATGGTATATCATCTTTGACGTTGGATGAAGTGAGGCTAAAGGCGTTAAAAAGTATTGCCGGGATCCACTGCAGGATATTGGTCTTGGCTATCACCGCAACCAAATGATATTGCGAGCCGCACGGATAAACTGGTTGATGAGACCTTGTCGGCGAGCATTCGTGGCCGGGCGGGGTAACTCCAAGGCTGATTGTCCTACAAAATCCGGGATGCATCCGGAAAGAACACCTCAGCTGTACTATCTGCATCAAGCTGAAGGAATCTCTTCCCAATTTCAGTCACAGCCACCCACGGCTTACCACCCGCTCAAATGGCTTACACTGCCCTCAAAACCCTCTACCTCTCAGCCTGCCTCGCCAGCTGGGGGGTAGCAGCCCAATCGGCAGCATGCACAGCCATCCCAAGCTGGACCATCGACGACGTGCACATCAGCTTCAGAAACCCAACACAGGCCAACTTCACGCTCACCAACACCCTCACCAAGATCACAGAAGACATTTCATGCAAGCTCGAATTTTCCACTCTCTGTGAGATCAGGGGCACCCCGCAGGATAAGGACTTGTACATCCATCTGCAGGCGAGGAATGAGGATGTTTGGTTCAATGTCACGTCGCCGTATACGTGCGATGGGAAGTGAGTTTGAATTGCAGCGGTGTTTTGGGGAGTTGGAAAGGGGTTTTGCTGACTGATTTACAGGACCGGACAAGTGACTGGGATTGGGGAGCGGTTGTTTGAGTGCCCGGAGGACTTGTATAAGTGCGAGTCGGGGAAGATTGAGGTCGAGGGGGCGTTTTTGGAGTGGTGATTAATGCGGGTTTGTGGTGTGATAGAGTTGATTGGTAGAGGATAATATCTAGATGCTCGTCTTTTTTGTGTTATTGGCCGTTATCCATGACCGGATGCCGCTGACTGGATGTTCAGCAATGACTCTGCTCAGGCAGATGTCTCCTCCCTCTCATCCCCAGCTCTACCAGCTGTGGCAGCACAACTACTAGCACAAGCGGTGTCCTCCTCCTCACGAACAGCAGTTGTATCTCCACCATAGCCCCCATTGGACTTGATCACCGTATCATGTATCCCCACAGTCTCCAACATGAACCTCTCAACAGGTGTCATGTCCGCATAACTCGCTGTAACCTTCTTGACGATATCGTCCGGGAGATTGATGTTCAAGAGGCGCATACCCTTGAGCAGGTCTTGAGACAGTTTCTCTCGCTGGGATGGGATGATCAAGGATGTGACCAGCGGTGTTGAGGTGTCTAAACCGCCTGCTGGAAAGGGGATGTCGAGCTGTGGGGAGGAGGTTGGGTCGCTCGGGTTCTTTACCGCGGTGATGCCGGGGAGAAGGATGAGAGGGACGTGCGTGGCTGATGAAGGGATTGCGATGGATAGGTTGGCACTGTCAGGATGGAGGTTAGAAGATGATACCTGGGGGTTGTCGGGCCACAGGAAGGCTCAGAGTAAAGCCAAGGCGATGTGAATGAGGTTGTGGGCAGTAGATGCCCTGAGGAATCCGTTGTGGGATGAATGCCACAACAGGAAGAGGAAGAGAAGCCGGGCCACTGCTGGCGGCCTTGGCTCGTGGGAAGGGAGGGGATGGATGGGATAGGATCAGATGGAACAGGTCGGTAGGTCTCAACAAGATAAAAAGACCAACTCGGTATCATGGCTGGACAAGGTTCGTCCGTCAATATGTGCTTCCATGGTAAAGAAGGTGAGCAGCACCGAAACCGAGAGAATGCGAAGCAACTTGATGGGTAGTCGAGAAGAACCCGCAAGGCAACTAGGCAGGCTGGAATGGGAGCTTGAAGAATGATGATTTGGGCCGACAAGCTGAGGAAAATGGAAGAGACATGCGGTTCCATTTATTCGACTGACGGGCAGGGTTGTTAGGTAGGAGCACCCTACCTGCGTGTGCAATGCGTGTCGACAGCATTCCCAAAAGCGGGAGTCGAGACTCGAGGGCGCGATGGACTGGGGAAATGCATCGAAAATTGCCAGATGTAGATCCACTTTGTGTTCCAGGTGCTAGACTGACCCCCCTGCTAATCCATGGCCCAAATCCGTTGCAGCCACATGAGTTCATCGAATGGGAGGCATTGGTCGGTGGAAGGCGCATGTGCACTCGTGGAGCTGTTCTGGGGTTGGCGCCCCATAGCCAAGCCAAGTGAACTGTGTGCCGTGGCAGGCTCAAAAATTGTTGGCTGTCCCGCACTGTGGCCGCCCGGTCTGGCTAGGTACGTACCTAGGTACCTGCCGACGGATTGCGCCTCCCAGGCTCACCGGTCATAAGCTTACCCCCTGGCCCCAAAAAAATTGTGCTCCTCGGCCCGGACTCTCTTTGTTTCTCAAGATCGATTTCACGCCTAGGCAGTTTTGCTCGGATGTTTGAAGGTCACGGCCAGGCGTCTGACCGGTCACTGGGCCGGTCTGAACAAGGATCCACCACACTGTCCGTCAACCAGACAGACCGCCGACAAGGGTTCTCTAGCAGGTCGGTCCCTAAACGGAAATACCTAACAGTAGGTTTGTTTTAGTCAGTGAAAGTAAGTGAGTGCCATCCACGGGTGCCGCCGTCCCATCTTCTTTGATCGCGGCATGCTGCGAAGATCCCTAAGGCCAGGTCTAACACACCCTCTGTAATCCGTACGGTGACTGTTTGTTCACTGCCCAACTGTGAACAGGCCAGATACCTCACGCCGAGGGCGGAAACCTTACCGCCATGGAAGGCTCCAGAGTGAAATTGCTAAATGAATTCGTATGTGGACATGGGCTTAAAGGTACGTAGGTACTAAGAAGAGGGCGCACTGGCTCCCCTAACGCCAGCATCCCACCTCGGAGGCGCCTGAGGGTTCGACCCCCTGCGACCCGAAAACACGGCCCCGAGCGAGTCGATGCGTGGCTCGCATCAGCAGCAACCTTGCAAGCCCTGCAGACCAGCCAGCTCCACCCTCCAACAACCCTTGCATCATCGGCATCGCTTCAGAGACAATAGAATCTTGCATTCAACGGCCAGATCAGTTTCAATCTACCTTCAGTCGCGCGCCGTAGTGCCGAGCATCGTCACCCGTCCGCTACTTGCAAGGTCAAGACACCCCCGGAGGACTGACGGACTATGCGACCAAGAGCAGTCTCCCGCAAGTCGGGTCGGTGGTGCTGCCAGCGGCGGCAGGCCATTGCAATTCCTGCTCACCGAATCGGGGCGGGGCAACCCCACGCCCAGCGACCGCCACACGTCCCACATGCTATAATTTGTGATTGGCCCTTCCTTGTAGGTACGCACGCACCTCCAAGGATGTACACGCACGTCGCGTAGGGTTCCCCCAATGTGGCCTCAGGACACACATTAACCTCAACTCCGGCCACAGTTGTCATCGTACCTGGGGCATCTAGTTAATATGATGTGGAGGGAATCTCTACCGGTTAGGTGAAATGCGTAGGAAAAAGCTCTGGTTCTTCAGCATTGGATGACGTTGAACTCTACACCCTCTGTTCAGGAAGTATTCTTCTCTGAATGAAGGCCTTTGATTGGTTGCATCTGCCTGTTTCAGGGTTCGGGTTAATTAATTCGTTGCATGTCTGAAAGGGGGGCCGGTAGCCTACCATTAGGAACTGTGGATGGATTCAATCGGGCACGCTCTGAAATTAAGATAATAGCCCGGTGGAAAAGTATGTAAGTAGTAGTGAAGCGAGGCGCGTATGAGTTTCACGGCAGCCGGGGGATGTTCTAAGACTTTGCCTGAGCCATGTAGCAGGTGATGGAAAGACTCCCCTCTCGACCACTAGGTACATGTATCTCACGGACTCCAAGTTGTCTAAGCTCCCACAATCCTTCCCAACGAAGACCAATATCACAACCGCCAACACTCCCATGCCTCCAACCACGAACGAAATGCCTCTTACACACTCCCATTCCCCGCAGCAGTCGCAGCGCAACTTGCACAGACAGAGCCTGCTTCCTGGACAACAATGTCGCCACCGCCGTCAGACTCAGCGATTGTCCCTTGTACATCCAGAGTTTCCACCAGAAACCTGTCCATGGGTGTCATCCCATTGTAGGTGGCGGCAATCTTGTCGACGACATGCTCGGGGAGGGAAATGCCCAACAGCGACATCCCTTGAATGATGGTTCGGGAGGAGGTATCGGGTTTCTTCGAGGCGGTGGTCGTGTCTGAGGGATGGATGTCGGAGTGGCCGTTGTCGGGGAGGGCAGCTTCGAGCTGTGGGGTCTTGGTCGTTGGGTCGTGTTTGCCTAGGGCGGCACTTAAATAATGCGTGAGTGTAAGGTGGTATGGTTGTTGTGTGAAGGGGTCGGGGGGTAGGGAGGCAACAATGTGTATGTGTTGGAATCATGGCAGGGAATTGCCAAGGCATGATGGAACGACGAAGGGGTGGATAGGAAGGAGGGGCGGTACAAGGGAAGGGTGGACGGATGTGGGAGGAGAATGAATCTTGGTGAGAAGATATGAGATCGCCGGCGATGATGACAATAAAGGGAGCCACTGACGTAGTATCGTTCTGAACATCCGTATTGCAAAAGGTTGAGATGATGCCGTCTGTGATGGCGCTATGAGGAGGTGGCATGTTGGTGACTGCCCTGTGGTGGATGGGATGCACTAAGACCACGCTATCTGGGACTAGGAGATTTCTCCGGGGGGTACCGCAGGCGGAAGGAAAACCGTGGCCGGTGGTTTGAAAGGGGGAAAGTGGTAGGAGGAGAAAGACATGTTGCTGGGGAATTCTTGGTTCATTTATCCCAGAGACGATGTGGGATGCAGGCTTGTCTGTTGAGATGATGGCGCCTGGACACCAATTCTGTCCTGGAGTTGTGCAAAATGCAACTTTTACGCCTGGCTGGCTTGGGGACGCCTAGGAAGCGGTGGAGCTATTCGGATAGGGAGCACTACCAGAGTTGCATACCTGCTGCAGAACCGCTGCTGGTAAATGTGCAATCGGCAAGAAACCTGGAACGCAAGACAGCTAGTTCGATTTGTAGATTTCTGGCGGGAATGGCGGGGGCACTTGCAGTTTGCATGCAGTGCAAGACCTCAGCTGCAATTGGCAAAATATGCAACACTGGGGTTGACCAAATCTGTCAAAACGTAACCACAACGCACGGCACCCCCCGGTGGAAGATTTACATTTTGCAATTTCAGCTGCAGATGGCGCAGCGACTTCGTTCCCATTGGTCAACGAGTTCGTCTCGCTGTCCGAGTTGCATGCATGTTACAGCATGGCGGTGCGGGGTCTGCCAGCCACGATTGCTGTCTCCCGCAAGACATGCCAGCGACACGAAAATGTCCGGTCTGACCCACTGCAAAACTTGGATTCCACACGGACACAGCCCTACCCAACTGGCTTCCAACAAATACCCTTATTTATCTTCCAGTTCCAGCATTCTACCCGGGGTGTTTTGTTCTGTGACACGCCCTAACTACCTCCCAAGGACTTTTGATAAAGGATGGCTAAAGATTGGACCGCGGAGATCCAAAATGAGGTCAAGAGGCTCTACGTCGATAAGAAGGAGCCCCTTGGTGAAGTTATGCGCATGGTGAAGGGAAAATTCAGCTTCAGTGCTTCGTAAGAACTTCTCCCCTCCCGGCCCGCCACACAAGAGGGTCCATTTACCGATAACTTGCGACAGAGAAAGATCGTATCGGACTCAGCTCGCGAAATGGGGCTACACCAAGTATGTTACCCAAGCCTCCCCGACACCGAACCGTGGGCTACGCCCTCATCGTGGTGCGACGCGCCGCGCTCACGGCATTTCCGCGACACTAAGGCGGAGCAGCGAAATGCCGTACGTGTTCCCCCTGTTCTGTGTTGACATACACTTACCACGCATTCAGGTCAAACAGCATGCCGGGACCGGTTGCCAACTTCTCGTCCTTTGACACGGGTGGTGCCGGTGACATGATGCCATTGCCATTTTTCGGCATATCAAATCATGAGGAATCCGATTCTGGCCCCCATGATAACATGCCCTTTATGAGTATCCCAGTTTCATCTCCGCCAGCAAACACTTTTGGGATGAATCTCCATGACGGTGACGGGAAAACGCCCTTGCACCAGGCCGTTATCGGGAAGAACGCCGAGCAGGTGAAAACACTGCTGTTTTCTGGAGCAGCGGTCAATATCGTTGACCACGCGGGAAACACACCTTTACACTACGGTGTCATCGCGGACGAGATTGACATTTCCATCATTAAACTCCTCCTCAGATTCGGAGCCGATGTCAACGTAAAAGGCCAGTCAGCTCGGTCGCCACTTCACTTCGCGGTATCCAATGCCGAGATGGTCAACGTTCTCATCAGCGGGGGCGCCGATCCTGGAAGTCAAGATGACAAAGGCGACACACCTCTCCATCTCGCTCTCACAGTTGTATCATCTGACAAGGACCTAGTCATAGACGCTCTACTTGAAGCCGGGTCCAATCCAGACCAAGAGAACAACTCTGGTATGACGCCCTTTCTCAAGCTCTTGGATCGACCATACATGCCGTCTGGGATTCTGGTCTATGTCCCGGTATTTCTAGGCCGCGGAGCCAGTGCAACCAAACAAACACCCGATGGCAGGTCGCCACTTGAAATATTTTTGTCAAGGGTGAGGTCCGATAGCCTGTGGGCTTTGAAAATCCTCAGGGATTATCGAAACCCCAACGAACCGTATGTTGAGGCAGTAAAGTCGTTACTCGACAGGGGGGCCTCTGTAGAGGCCACAACGTCATCCGGGGAACCCTTGGCAATTGCTTTCTTTCGTCAAGCCCGGACGCGGTACAGCATAAGACAAGATGATCTGGGGGAAAAGATATGCGAGCTGTCAAGTCCTCAAAAAGTTTTCAGCAACGGAAATACCCTTCTCCACGAGCTGGCAGCTAGCTTGGTGGATTCCACCACGCTGTCATGGATCGAGGTTACCCTTCGGAAAGGCGCGGACCCCAACCGCAAAAACAACGATGGCAAGACACCTCTCATGTCATTGCTGTTCGTAGGTAATGGCTCGCATCAAGATGTAGAGAGGGGGTTGAAAATTATGTTGGCTCATGGCGCGAATCCATTGCGGTTGGACTCGCGCTCACAACCCATTTGCTTCCACGCGGCTGAAAAGTATGGAGGCAACCTATCTGGCATTGTCCGTCGGCTGCTTGAGGTATCTTCCACAAGAATCCGGACAGGGGAGAGTCTGTCCACGGCAACGGGCGGACAAGCCCAGAACAATGAGCTGACTTGGTGGGCGGAGTGGGAGCAAGCGGCGCGTGCAGACGACTGGGCCACTGTTGCGACATTTATGGCCAAACACTTCGATCGACATTACCCCAATGTTAACCGGAAACTGGTTTCAGTGGCATACTCGGTTCTGGCAGAGCGACACTTGAAGGCTTATCAGGAGCAGTTTGCGTTGACACTCGATCAGTCTAAGAAAGACGACCTACGAAAGTGTGTTGTGGAGGTTCTCCTAGTCGTCCGGGAACGGGAATTTCACGTCAGCATGGAGTACTTTGATCTTCTTCTTGCACTTTGTTGATCGGCGGAGCCGTAACTAAAGGTTCCTTACATATTAATACGAAAATATTCAAACTGTGCCTTGTGTTTCACCCCCATCCCCTAGGGGTCTAGAGGAGCTTAAACCTGGTGACGTGCGGCGACAGCAATCGCTGAAGATGAAACCCCCACAAAGCCCGGTCTGCCTTCGGCACTGTCACCATTCCCACTCGGCGAAACTCCTTGTCGCGTCCCGGAACGGGAGAAACACATAGAAGAGCACATGATAAGGGCCGAGCCCGCTTCATCAACTTAAAGGGATAACTCGCGAGCAGGACCAGGTGGGTTACCACCTCTCCCGCGGCAGATGGGTCGTCCTCCAGATCCATGTGGTCGAGAGAGGCAGCGCCGGCCATGAACGACAGCTGTGCGTCTTCAGGGGCGAACACAACCTCGTCAATGCCATCATCATACCTGATGACCTCTCTCGTGACTCGAATCAGAGGGGCTCGAAGCGTAATTGTCCCCTTTCCTTGCCCAAATGCTCCCCCATCTTCTGGCCGTTCAACCTCAAAATCAAGCACCTGTACCCACATCTTTGGGTCAACACCATACCACACCCAGCTAGTAAAGCTCATAGGCCTCCCACACGACGGCCATGCCCACGATGGAAACAAATCTCTATCCACCTTAGTAGAAACCGGCTCGCCCGAGACCTCCCAGACAAGCAGGTCAGCCAAGAAAGGTCTCCAGCATCCAAACGCGTAGTCAACCTCGCGGTAAATCCACGGCCATTTCCGCTGCAGCGCCACAGCGATACCCTCCAGCGCAGCGACCCTATCCCCAAACTGCGTCAACAGCCGCGTCGAGTACGTACTAGCTATATCCCCCCACAGATACGAATAAGTCTTGTCCATCCCCGCGTTCGCAAACAGCTTGTTCACAGACACATGGCTGATGTTGTACCTGCGAGTGAAAACCCTGTCCCCATCGCTAGTTTTCGTTGGGGGCCCGGACGTCCTGCATTCGCACTGCACCTCGCTGGCACAGGTCCATGCCATTTCTCCCTTGCCGATGTACAGCGTCCTCTTGGCTAGGAAGCGCTCTTGGAAGGTCCAACCGCGCTCTTCGATGATGTTTAGTGTGTCTTTGGGGTCTTGATCGAATGTCTCGTGTGCCCAGTGGCCCGGGAGAGACCGGCATCGCTCGTGCTCCATTTTCTCGATCACGGCTTTGACCGTCCCGGTAGATTCACCCCCATTCGGGCTTGAGCGGTCTGTGGGATAAGCCAGGTCAAAAACCTTGGGTGGAAGGGGTCGCATCTCGGGTGGACTGAGGGGGCAACCTTCAAGCACACTGGAAGAGCCTGCTGCCGACAGGGCGAACAGCGCTCCGGAATAGATGTCTGCCATCTGGGGGATCTGGCTGTTCTTATCGTCCGGGTCGTCCTGGATAATACACAGTGCATCGACCCAGAGATAGGTTTGCCCGAGTAGTTTGCAGGCGGCAACTGTGTCCTTGATAGTCTGAGGGAGGGAAGTAATCGGGATTCCCGTGGTGTGTTCATCCAAGTTTGTTGTGTACGTGCAGAGGTTGCCTCCGTCCTTGCCCCAGCAGTAACTGAGGGCGACGTATGGTATTCCGGGTGGAAGCTTGTTGTCTTCAGTGAGGACTAGGCAGATTTTGTCGTTGTCTGAGATGTCAAGAAGGCGCCGAGGTAAGGCGTACTTTGCGATATCTGCATTGCAGTGTTCGTGGGAGGCAACACATTCCGACAGCCAGGTCTTGGCAAATCCGAAACGCTCTTCGGGAGACTCTCGAATGGGTCGAAATTTCTCGTGCGTAGGTGCAACTGCAATCGGTATGCCCAGCCTAGGATCTGAGCGGCGATGTTTGTCTTTGACGTCGTCTGAAATGCCGTATTGAGCAATCTGACAGCTGATAAGGAGGTGAGCACACGCGAGACTCACCAGCAACGAGATAAATCTTGTAACCAGGTGCTGTCTCGAAGGTATCCTGGGGACCAATGATTCCAATCTCCAGAGTGTTGTCGTGCCAAACACTTCCAACCAGTTTCGTATCGGGCTCGTTGATGTCTGTGACGCGACTCAAAACTTCGCGGAGAGCCCAGCATCTGGCGCATTGGCTGGCTGACGCGATGACGTCGCGTAGCAGGACCCTTTTGTCGTACACGTCTCCGCATATCTCCTTGCAGTGCGGACAGTTTTCCCAATATTTGGGGCTAGTGGCTGTCCGAGTCGCCATTCTGCTGTGTGATGATGCCGGGTCGTTCGAGGCGTGTCTTGCGGTGTTACAGTGTAAGAGAAGTTTCTAAGATTGTGTCCTCTGACGTCCTGGTTTCTCCTTTCCCCGCCGGAATCCGGAGTCGTCCGCATCTGCTTTCAGCTGCTGCGGGGAACGCGTGTTGCGGCTGTCGATTGGCTGACACAACGATGTGCAGCGGCCTAAGGTGCCCGTTCTCGGATGCAAGCTGTAATTGGATATTGGGCCAATATGCAGGTAATCCAGGGAAACTCATTCATAGGTACTGTCCCGATGTAGATTTGGTCGTATGTTTGGGTGGAGCACCTCGAAAGGAATGCAGGGCACGCCAGGGAAATGGCAACTCTATTCTAAGGTACCTATGTAAGGTGTTATTATTCCAAAGGCTTCCACATAAAACTCGCCAAAAACATAAACTCCCCCCCATCATCATCCACTGCCGGATACAGCGGCACCTCCTTCCACTTCACATACCCCATCCTCGCATACCAATCCTCATTACTCCTCCCCTTCTCCGGTAACACCGCCCCGAACCTCACATGCGCCGACGCCGCCATCCCCCTCAACTCGTCGTCCTCCACGTACCGCTTCGCCAGCGTATCCAGCGTCATCGCCTTACACCCCGGCCACCCATACGGCTCCACCTTCGCCATGTCCTCGATAGCTCTCACCGCCTTCCTTGCCAACCCCCCTCCCCGGTGCTCAGGGAGGATGAACAAATTCCCGATGTTCATGACTTCCAGTTCCGGAAGGGGGTTGTCGATGCCGTTCTCGTTGGGGAATGTCTTGCGTAACATGCCGACGTGCCCTGCGTAACGCTGATGCGCGGGGAGATGCGAGGTTGAGGGGGGGACCACCCAGAACATGGCTTGGGTGCGTGCGTCGATGGCGGCGCGCCAGGCTTCGAGGATGGAGGTGGAGTGGGACCAGCCGCAGAGGAGGCGCTGGTGCTGGAGGGAGGCGAACTGGATTTCATCGTGGAGGTTGATGGGTTCTAGGAGGTTGATGGGGGTGGGATTGGAGGTTGTCATGTTGGTTGTGGGTTCCAATGTGTTGTGAGTTGAGTTGTGAGTTGGGATTCGGGTAACGTTGTGCGGACTCGGGCTAAGTCCGAGGGGGACGATGAACCAGGTTTTAAGGCTGACGCCCTTTGTGTGTCACCTGTTATTTGGTCTTGACCTCCCTCTTTCGGTTTAGCTTGCGTGCATGATGACCCCCTTTCGGCAAAGATGACTTCTTTTGGCATAGTGTTTCCGTAATTCAAATTCAGATATTTCCCCACTGTGGAGGTCACTAATAGTGATCAGTGTAATTCTGGACCGGCCAGATTTCTTTGATTTGTTGTTCTTGCCAATCATCCCTGAAATACGGCACCGCAGTCAGGAGAACCGGTCCCCATCATCGCGGCTCCCTGCTGACATCCGCAGTTTGCAGCAAAGGACTCTCCACCGCCGCATGCATGGGTGTCCTTCTCCTCAGATTCGTTCCTAAGGGACGCCCACCGATATCACCCGCCCTATCCGCAATTATAATGACCGATAGGTCTCTGTTGCGATCTATACCGGTATTCTTCAGGTATCGAATGAAACCGAGCAAGATCGCGAAACCAGTCGCGAAGATAGCTATTCCATAAGTCGCCCACAAAACGTCAATGTTGAAATCGTATACGTTGATTGTCTCGAACTTCGTGACATTGGCTAGCACTGGCCCTCTATGGTGAGTTAGTAAGGTATAAGTTAGGTATGGGAAATGTCTCGTACGTCAGAATTGGGTTGATCGCTAGACTGTAGGTGACATTGCGAGATAGCTCCGGGATAAGAACATCCAAGGTCTCATTTCTTGCAAAGCCCTTATCCTGCAGTCTCTGTGGCTTGAGCCTGAAGTTTGTCTCCGATGGGTTCATGTTCCGTTTGTTGTACCAGAAGAAGTGGTCCAAGTCGTTGCTGCCGAGAAGCGAGGTGTGGGCAATACGCGTGTCTATGAAGCCGAGCTTGACACCGGTCGACATATCCTGACTGAGACTCATGGATCCAACCAGCACATCGGAGATAGCCCACATGATAGCCGAGTAGGAATGCTGCACCATGTCGGTCTTAGAGGGATCGGAGTCTGGGTATGGAATTGGCTCGGGATCCACAACTAGGTTGTTCTCCACGACCGACTGGATCCCATTTTCGTACTCCAGGGTGATAGTATAGTTGGCTTTATGGAGTTTGCATACAGTGAAATGCCGCCTCGCGGAGGTGATGTTGCCGTCCTGTGCCATTTGCGACTTCATGTATGTGATCCAGAGCTCGTTTGTTGCATTTACTGGAAGTTGAACCCTCGGCCGATCCAAGGCAACTATCCGGTAAGATCCGTTGGGAAAGTATTCATACCCCGGTACGAAGGCGTAGTATGAGATGAAGAGCTCCTTGGTTGAACCCTGGAGTCGATCCATCCGTTCTTCGAGAAGACCTTCGGTGATCGTGGAGGCCGTTGAGTTGGCATCCCCGCAATGGATATAGGGACCTGGGAACGAAAGGGTGTACCTGCTATTGATTGATGGTGGCGGGACATATTGGGGTTGTCCAGATGTTGAAGCCTTGAGGGCGAGAAGCTGAATGATAGTTCTAGGGCCGGTGAAGACTCTGAACCCCTCCGTTCCGGCAATGAGTGGTGACGATGCAAACCGACCCACATCGCCATCGGGCAGCTCTTCGATATTGATACGGCGGACCTCTTCGAAAACAACGGTAGAGTCTTTGCGGGAAATGACTGCAACAGCGGCGGTCATTACAATGGGTACCAACCGCATGAGTCTGACATGTTAACTTAGGGTAGGGAAAGGGGTCTAAGGGGAACTGACTGACATATGCAAGCTAGCGTGAGGAGTATCGGCTCTCTCCGAACACCCCACAAGGATATGAGGGAGATATCCGCAGAGAAGAGATGGTCCACTGCATGAAGTGAGATATTTCTAGGTGTAGCTTGGGTCACATTCCCACTCAGAGCCTTCCAGAAATATTGGGTGTATGCAATCTTGACCGCGCTTTGGAGGCACAGTTGGACCGCGATCGCAAAAGCAGTTCCAAGTCTGGGTAACGTGTGAGGGGCTTGGCTAATGTGAGTGAACTAGCGGGGACCACTTACGCGAAGTAGACTTCCTGCCAAGGTCGTGACGCCGGTTTGCCATTTATCTTGGTGTAGTGGACATGATGCACCACTGATATGATGACACCGCTTAGCAGGCACAGAATCATGGACATCGGGGGCCGTAGTATTGACTGGATCCACTGCCATGTTTTCGAAGGCTGTGGTAGACCCATTTTCGGCACCATTCCGTAATGGCTTGTTGTCAGGGTTTTTCCACCAGAGTGAAGGAGTTCAACAGAGGCGAACGTGGGGCTCAATCGTAGAATAATGGGGGGTAGGAGGGCATCACATTGAAATCTGAACTTTATAGAGTATTATAGTGGATTCCTCCGCTTCTTATGCCTGGGGGCTCTCGGCCCTTCACACCATCTTTGAGTGCCTACCGCACGCCCGCGCAGCACATTACGCGAGCAGCGATTCCGTAGAGCCAATCTAGAAAAGCCAAACCACTTCAAAAGCAAGCCAAACTGCTGAATCACACCGGGAGGCCAATCGCTCTGGCCGATGGCCGGGCCCGGACCTATTGCTCCTGAATCGGCCTAATGGGGTGGGAAACACCTTGGCACTTGTCTTGGGGGTTCGGGGGGGGATACTTTCCCGGCGCCATCTACCCGAGGAAATAGTGGGACTTTGACGTGTCTTGTTCTCAAATAAAGGAACAACGAAGTGACAGAGACTTGCAACCACTCGAAGCGGGGCGCAGCGTTGGGCGGAGCTACTGCCAAGAACGCCATATCGAAATGGAATATTCCGAACCCCTCATGGCGAAAAATTACGCGCTCATGGCAGCCTTGGGTCTACTCCATGTCTGACGGGCAATACTTGAGCAGGAATGCGAAAAGACGGGCGTAAATCGGGAACCCACCCCTTGATCTGGGGAGGTGTGGTTCCCTTCAGTTCTCGGACGAACTTGGCATTGAATGAACAACGACATGGAATTTTGGGATGTGTTGCTATTCACGATTCTAGAATACCCCCCAAAGACACAAAGTTGTCAAACAAGTGCGTTACAGTTTCAGGACAACATTGTGTGTAGTATCCCCCACGCATGAGGGGAGATTCAATGGCTGCCTCACTTACAATTCATTCCGCCTTGGAATGCAAGGGTATCCCCTAACTATTCACCGACACCAACCCAAGTCGAGTCCTCCCGCTTGAGGGTGGGCCACTTCAAGCCGACCATTATACGATTGGATGATTCCTCAGCTGCATGATGGCTGCCAAGCCGTCACCACACAGATGAGGCCTCTCGTAGCCTTTGGCCCGGTCTTTGCCTGGCCTTCTTTTCGGGCTAGTTGGCCATAAATTTCGGCCACCTGAACTAGGGCGCAGCTAACTTCAGATGATGCACGTCCTCGGAGTACCTAAAGTCGATTCAACGATTGGCCTAATCACAGCGGTCTCAGCTGACAGTACTCGGACAATTCGGGAAAGTTTGGGCTTGTCACCCTAAAAGGAACTTGTGTCCGAAGTTGGTGTCAAAGGCAACAGTGAGGTAGGAGATCTTGTCAAATTGTTCGAATCCCCCCACTACCCAACAAACTGTCACTCAAAACTCACCACAATATCCCTTTCTTGATCGAGGTGTTCTAGGGGGTCATATGATTGGATCCCGACACGTCTGTGTATCAAAGGTTACTTCGTGGCTCAATAGACTGACAATCGTCCGAGGGTTTTGTCTGGTAACGTACCTAAGGGTCCAATTTATCCTTTGACGGGTCAGTGATGATCTCCCAGTCGCGCAACCAGGTTCATCCGAGGGAGTTCTATTCAAAATTTCCGAAATAGATCATATGAGGGTGATGGTCTGACCACTGCGCTCCGGAATCCATCGAACCCCCCCTTTTATACCGGCCCAAAGCCTTGGCGCCCTCTTCCTCGAATTTGATGATTCCGAGACGCTCGTAGAGTTGTGTGTCCTCATCAACGCATCAGAGAACGAGTCCGACATCGAAGTTCTGGAATTCCGTTGCGGCCAAACCTATCGCGAGGCAGATAACTGGCTCGCCATCGGGGAGAAGTGATGTCGTGAAGACCACATCTGGTTCAAAGAACGCTCTTGTCCAGCGGTTCCTCGATCATAAACCAAATGACCTGGCTAGCCATGTATGTCCAGGGGTTGGGCCCTTTCTAGATAAGTTGCGATTGTTGTGACTGTTGTCGGAGGCGCCGGTAAATACTCTCCCTTGCAAGGTGATGGACCCGGGGGCTCGCTTGTCGTCGGGTGGTATGGGTGCACCGGAAGGCTGAGATGGTGGCTCAATGGCGAATATCTCAACGTTACCATCGGCCCATTTCAGCGAGTACTCACAGCCGGAATTGACTGACACCCAGGACCACGTGGGACTCCTATTTGCTCCTAATCCCCGCATCAAAAGCTGTGCCATCCACGCGAGGTCAGTTATCAAGGAGTCCTCCCAAAGCCCGGCGATGTATCGTCCCTGTCAATGAGGCTCCATTTCTTTTGCCAGTCCCAAATGGGCGCTTGCCGATCCGAATTGTAGGTGAGATTAAGATCTGTGTAGCACTTGACGACCTCGTGCCAAATACGGGGTTGTGATCGCGGCGTTGGGTGTGTTGCATCGGACCGGGATTCTGTAGCAAAGTGATTTAATTTCCAGCTATTGAATACTGGCCTCACCAAGAGGGCACTGGCAGCTAGTGGTTTCCATGCATTCCCAGAATACCTCGTCCAAACCAAAGTGTAGAACTCTCCTAGAAAGCAAGCGTCCTTGGAAGATCCAAGCTCTACCAAGTAAGGGATAGAGTGCATTTTTTGAACCTGACGAAAACAGGTGAGGGCAATCAAAATAAAGGGCAACTTCTAGTTGGTTTCCCGTTTCGTCACTCCCACGGATGCGCCGATCAAAATAAGGGAGGAGGGAGTCCTGGCATCCGTGGCATCTGGTGGCAGCGATGGTTAGGAAGGCGTTGCCGTATATCTTACATATGGCTAGCGCTTGGTCAGTCCAGTCCTGACGGTCGTCTTGTACGATGCAGAGGCTGTCGATCCAGAGAAAACGCACCCCAAGCTTCCTGGTGAAGTAAATGGCGTCTTGGGAATTTCTAGGGAATTAAGGCCCACGGGATGGCGCGCTTCCATTTCTCAAGGGTACACATGTTTGTTGTTAGGGGCTGTTTCTGACCCCAGCAATGGCTAAGACAAACATACCGCCCAGTGCTTACAATTTCCTGCGGCTCGTAGAGCCGTATTCCCCGCTGATAAATATCAGGTCTTTCTTGCTAGGCATTAGCAATACCATGACCGTAGGGAGCAAACTGGTGGAATGGTTCTGTACTGTCAAAAATAAGAAGCTTACAGGTGGAATGGAGTGGTGCCTGGAAGCGAGAACTATTTACGGGAGCAACGGAACAAAGCCCCGAGTGGCCATGCGCTGACACCTGACCCAGCTACTACGGAATGTCACATGCCGTGACATACCTATACCGCCTAACAGCATATTCCACAGAAAGTAAGGATATTTACAGAATGCTTAAAATTAAAACCTGAGCCCCTCAAAAAGAGGACAGATCCATGTAGGCATGATGCCCAAC
>Ga0247770_1000305_pt1 | contig 48234 bp, 62 predicted proteins | sample UWRJL136409B6_FD_179943 | JGI IMG/M metagenome (GOLD analysis project Ga0247770, IMG submission 179943) | Plant litter microbial communities from Arlington Agricultural Research Station in Wisconsin, United States - UWRJ-L136-409B-6 | ecosystem: Environmental > Terrestrial > Plant litter >...
ACCACCACCGCACTTGTCCGTCCCCTCTCGATCGTAGCACACGTCCAAGTCATTGCAGTTCTGAGTTCTGTCCCACGCGACCAGAGCATTGAACAAAACGCAATCATCGCCCGGGCGGTTGAGAACTCTGAAAGTCCCAGGTTCCAGGTCCCGCAATGCTCGCCCGTGACACCGCCGCATCCAGCGCAGACCATCACCGCGATCCCGCCCCAACGTGAGGCAAACAATTCCACCGAGACCATTTGCCGGCCCTGTCTTCTCTAGTTTGAAGCTGTAGAGGCCAAGAAAGCACCGACAAACACACAACACACCACACCAACCGACCAACCATCAACCACCAACAACACCCCATCGCATCGACTCTGGCACAGCGTAACGTGACGCACCCGCACACCATGGATCGAGACCGACAGTACCTCCGCCCCCGGATGGGAGGCGCATCGACACCCTTCGCGGACGACCGGTACGCATCCCGGTCGTCCGAATGGCCCGAGCAGGACCGCGACAGCCACCGCGACTCCCAAGGCCCGCAGCGGCAGCAACAGCCCAAGTCCATCCTGCGCAAGCCGGCATCGCGGCCATCTTCCACAACGACCACCGCCACCGCCAACAGGCCACGGCGGAACTCCGACACCTCGGTCACGTCATCAAACATGCCGACCGTGGGCAGCGGCTCCGAGATTAGCAGTGTGCGTAGCTTTGCCAGCGCCGCCCCTTCCCCCACATCGTCGCCGTCGTTGCTCCCGAGGAAGGTCTTCAAGGCGAAGTATCTGGGCCCGCCCACCGAGCGCCAGGGCGTCATCAACCTCCGCCCTTCTCGCGCATCCACCTCCAGCGTGGCATCCTCCACCTATCACGTCCCCCCGGTCCGCACCGTCCTCGCTCCTCAGTACATCGCCCCCGACAGCAGATTCGTGGACCACCATGACCGTCGCGACTTGCGTGACCACCAGGACCGCCGCGAGTATCGGGAGCATGACCCCGAGACGGAGTCGGTCTCCGAGTCCTCCGACCTCTCCACCAGCACCCAAGCAACAACCGTCGCCTCGGCTACGCCTGTTCACTCCGACAATGACGACGAAGACATGCGGTCCGACGTGACGCCCACCGAAACAAACCCAAAGTCCGCGCCCTCGGTCCGCTTCACACCCAGTGTCGTTGGCTCCAGCACTAGCATCGCCAGCTCTCCCCCAAGGAACCGGATCAAGCCGCGGCTTGGCACCCGGGTACGCCCCGCCTCCGAGGCAGACCGGACTGTTGCTAAGAACGGCAACCGGACAGTACCAGTGAAGCTCCTCCCGTCGGTCGCCGGCAGCAAAGACAACAGGCACTACGGCGAGCCCGAGAAGCCACAGAGAGAGCTGGAGCGCAGTCTAATGCTCAAGGTCCGCCAATTAGAGGCCGAGACTGAGCAGCTGCGCGACAGCCAAGCCAGGCTTGAGAGGGAACTCCACGACACATCCTCGCAGCTTTCATCCCTCGATCAGCAAAAGGAGGCTGCCCAGAAGGAGCGTGATGCGGAGCGCTCCAACAAGAGTGAGGTCCTGACCATGCTCGAGGAGCAGAAGGCCATCCTCGATGAGTACCGGAGCAACTTCGACCTCACCAAGAGCATGCTCGACGAGACAGAGAAGGAGCGTGATGCCGAGCGCGCCAGCAAGGCAGCCCTTCAAGCTAAACTCGAATCAACGAATCAGGATATCGAGGAGCTTCGACGCACCTACGCGCTGGCAAAGGTCATGGTCAGCGAAGCCGAGAAGGAACGTGATGAGGTCAGCGAGGCCAAGGACGAGTTCGAGGATCGCCTTGCCCAGCTCAAGAAGGAGCTCGCAGCGGTTCAAGACGACCGCAAGCAACACGACACCACTCTCGTGCAGAAGATTGCCGCCCTGGAGCTCATGAGAGAGACGTTGCACGAGCAACGCGACAGCAAGGACAAAGAGATCGCCGAGCTAACTGCCACCCGCAAGGCAGTCAAGACCGAGCTCAAGGCCGAGCGCAAGGCCCGGTCGGCCCAGGTTTCCGCTCTCGAGGACGAGAAGAAAGCGATTGAGGAGGAACTGAAGAAGCTCAAGGACTCACTCGAGGAAGAAAAGGAGAAGATCAAGGCCACAGCCGACGAAGAGCTCCAAAGCGCGAAGGAATCTCTGGAGGAGGAGACACAAAAGGCTAAAGATGCCGCCTCCGACGAGCTCGCAGCTGCGAAGAAGGCAGTTGAAGACGAACTCCAGGCCCTCAAAGCCCGTGTCGACGACCTCGAGCAGCAAAAAGAGGAGCTCGACCAAGCCAAGTCAACCCTCGAGGCAGACAAGGCCGACCTACAGGACAAGCTTTCGTCTACAGAAGGCGAGGTTGACACTCTCAAGTCCCGGGTTGGGGAACTTGAGACTTCCGAGTCTGATCTCACTACCAAGGTTGCCGCCCTCGAGGAGCAGATTGCGACACTCGAGTCTGAGACTGCAGGTCTCAAGACACAGGTTGAGTCTCTGGAGTCTGACAAAGCCGGCCTTCAGAAGCAAGTTGAGGACCTTGAGACCGCACAGGCAGAGAGGGATGCTCAGCTCTACACCCTCAACACCGACCTCGCCGGCTCCAAGGCCGCAAACGTGTCACTTGCGAGCCAGAAGCTCGAGATGGCGAGTCAGCTGGGGGGCGTTCAACTGTCCCTTGACGCCGCTCGGGCCGAGATCGTGAAGCTCACGGGTGAAAAGGCGGCCATCCAAGCCGAGGCCGACAAGGTATCCGGACTCGACAGTGCCAAGGCCGAGCTCGACGCCAAGGTAACTGAGCTCGAAGGCAAGGTGTCCGACCTGGAGTCCACAGTTGCGCAGCTCCAGGCCGAAGCCGACAAGCTCCCTGCCTTGTCGGGTGAGAAGGCGGAAGTCGAGGCCAAGGTTACCGAGTTGGGAGCCAAAACGGCCGAGCTCGAGGCGAGGATCGCAGAGCTCCAGGGTGAGGCAGACCAACTGCCGGCTCTTGAGGCAGCCAAGTCGGAACTCCAGAGCAAGGTAACCGAGTTGGAGGGCAAGATCGCCCAACTGGAAGCCGACACCGACAAGGATCCCGACACGGCCGTCACGGCGCTCAAGGCCGAGCTCGACGCCAAGCGCGAGGAGATTGCCCGACGCACCGACGAAATCGCGGCATTGACGGCGAGTAACACATCGCTATCGGCACAACTCGGTGCGGCGAAGCAGCAGCTCGACAGTGCGCAGCAATCCCTCGGCAGCGTGACGGAGTCGTACACCTCTTCAACCAACCAGGTCCAAGAACTCCGGCAAGAACTCCAACGCGTTGAGCAACAGCAGCAGCTCGTACCGCCGCCCCCCTCCCGTTCCCGTCGGTCCAGCCGGTCGCGCACGTCGTCGCCACAGAAGAAGGACGGCAGCAGCCGCGACAAGAAGGACAAGCAGTTGGTGGTGGTGCGAAATCCAGCGGATAGAGGAGCAGTGTCAGTCATGCTCCAAATCGCCGCTGGAATTTGAGAAGAGAACCCCGAACTCACCAAGTGGTTTTTTACTTCTGCAGGTCACTCGTCCGGATGTGCGATTGGAAAGCCGGCCGCGTCAGCCGGCCCAGCAGCGCCCGTACGAGCCCGAACCAGACCCCGCGGACGTCGATAATCAGCGTCGCTGAGTAAAACCGCGTCGACCACATAACGTCGCTTGAGCACTGTTGCCGTGCAAGCTGCCGATTCGACCGACCAGCGCCGTGAATGATGGTTGGATGCCACCCACTCACTCCGAAGCCCGGGCCCCGCCCGGTTCGAAGATGCCTTCCCTCCGCCCTTGCTCATCCCGCTTGGGCGAATGGACCGGGAGGGCAAGTGGATGGCGGAGTGGGCCGATGCCTGTGATGGACGATTATTTCCTTTGTCAGCTTGGGAGGGTACATGGTGTCTGTCCCATGTTATGGTCAACATCTGTTTTGCTGTATTGTTTTATCTTGTGTCATCTCTGTCTCGGATATTATTGTTTGTCTGGCGGTTTACATCATGTTCTTTTCTTTCCAAGCATCATAACCCCTTCTATGCTCCGGCTATTTCATACCTACCTACCCTCTTCTCACACAGAATCTTTTTCTTGCCTCCTGGGTCGGCTTTCAGCGAGCAAAAGCTTTTTTCCATTTTCATTTTCGTGTGGTTTACACAAAAGGTTACACACGGAGCATCATGTATCATGGTATCATCATCATGTGGGAGAGCGCGCACGGCTTCGCATTTTCAGGTTCAGGGCTGAGACACTTAGACATGGGCCGAAGCACATAGCTCACTGCACACACGATTCATGACTTGATGGGAATATTTACGACGGGCAGGGATACATACATAGCGAGGCATACATAGCGTAGCATAGTGTTTTTGTTTGGGTATTTGTGGTCACATAGTGGCTGGGTTTGGGCGAGAGGAGGTTTTCAGTGTTAATGTGTTTGAGTTATTTATTTAGGGATGGTGATGGTGAAGGCGGTGAAGGGGTTGGTTGAAGTGATGGAGAGGGAACAGAGGATGAGTGGGTTTGATAATGTAATGGAATTGAGCTTTTGCTTCTGCATCATTGCTTCACAATTGCAGCGTGAATGGTTCCCACTGACTGACATGCCGTGATACCTGGCTGCCGTATTGTAATGTGGTCATTAAGGTAGACCCCTCATTCACTCATTTTCTTCCAGCATAGCAAGATAGGTCCTTTGAGATTTATCTATAGGTGTACCGCTGATTTGGCAATGTATCAAGCTCAAACCCTGAGATGTCTTGAGATGGCTTCTCTTCTTATACGGGAGACCGCATTGCCAGGATCCATTAGTAGCTGGCACGCATACCGACCCCAGAGCAGCATTAAGCATGCACTATTAGGTCTCGAGAAGGGGCCTCTCTTCTGTGTAAGGAGGCCTTTTTGATACATCTCCATGCAGCCGAGACAGCATCAAGTTAGTAGGTACTTTTAAACCTCGAGACGAGGATCTCGATCACACATCTCACTGAATGGATGACAGCAAACAGCCTCTTTAAGACGCATCCGCATGTACACTGGGACATCAAAGGTGGGTGGTCATGAGTTGTCACTCTTCTCCGACATGCAGAATGCAGTGACTTCAACAACACGGAAGTAGCTGCATAAGAGCGGAGGATGAAATCCCCAGTCGGTGTGGATGCAATAAGATATGCAGCCACGTCGCCCTGCGTGAGTCTCGTCGACAAGTGTTGACACAGCGCCCTTCTCGCTTACTGTGCCGGGCCACGCTGTCCAGACAGATCTACATGCGCTTCTCCAACATGATTAGTCATAAGTCCAGTGAGGAAATTGTTACGACCTGCAGGGCACAGAAATCACTGCATTTTTAGCCCCAAAGGAGAGGGCTGGTTGCCGCCAAGTACCGGCATGGGCTCCGGTCGATTTATCATTGGCCTGGTGTCAGGGAGGCCTCTCACTGCAATTTTAGCGCTAAAAGAAGGGCTCCAAACCATTCCGGCTCAGCGATACTGCCTTTTATAAAGAGAATGTCTCTATACACAGTACTGGAAATACTGTCAGGGTGCTAAATCATCTTCAGATCTAAGAGGAGGAATTGGGCGAAAAACAAAATCTAAAAAAACATACAGCACCAGGGATTCGCTGGTCGTCACCGACCCAACTACTAGTCTGGCGATTGGTGGTTTATCTATGGGAGAGCAGACGGGATCCCGAGTTCTCCACCATCTATGGCCGTATGTAAGAGTAGAACTGCGAACCACCGCTGATATCCGACAGAGCAGCATGTTTCCGAACTGTGTCATGGCACTTGCACACACCTGGGGTTAACAGTTTGTCTATCAAAAGTAGCTACCCAAAGGACGGCTAAGCGCCTGTGGGGCCGTGGCGGTCAAGATCAATCCTCGCTTGGGAAGACTTGAGGGAATTTAGCTAGAACTAATTAGAGACAACACAGAGATAGCAGGATGCATTGAATCTCGCTGACATTCCAGAACTGGAGCTATCTAAACCAGGCAAGAAGAGAGAAAACACTGCGCTGCAGTCACAAGACCATGCCAGGCACCATGAGAATTTTCTACATGAGAATACACAGGGAAATCTGTTAGGCATAAGAATAGAGTGTGTGAATGACAAAATCACTTCCAGTCTTACAGACCAGTTGTAGACACAGGCAACGCTGTTTTTGGGACATCAACTGTAATTATCTCGCCTTACTCTTCTGGTTCAAGGCTTCGCAGACTACACGAGGAGCATAGCCATTGTTCTATAAATCCTCCCACTGTTCAACATACACCATGTCTGAAATAGGTAACCAAGAGACACTAAATCTCTCCGTATAAGATAAGGAAGAAGCCCCTTCCACTGACTTGACAAAGATCTCCATCCACAAAGGTGCCTCCTGGAAGAGACACTAATGCTCCTTTTTCACCCACCAACGAAACAATCATACAAAACCCAGCTCTTCTTTCTTCGCCCACAAAGCAAAGCACCACAAAAGAACCTCACAATGGCGTCCACAATACCAACCAGGACCCTATACCAAGTCCTCGGCATCTTGCCCGATGCCACCCAGGCGCAAATCCGCTCCCACTTCCTCAAGAAGTCCCTCGAGATGCACCCCGACAAGGCCGGCAGCACCCCCCAAGCCAACGAAGCCTACGCCATCTTCAAGAACGCCTACGAAGTCCTCCGCAACCCCACCGAGCGCGCCGAATACGACGCCAACCTGCGCAACCCGGCGCCCCCTCCGGCTCCACACCAGCCAACTCCCTCTCCGGCGCCCCCTTTCTTCCACAACACCCGCCCCCACCGCGACCCCAAATGGCCGCCCAAGCACCCGGCGCCGCCACCGCCACCGCCCCCCGACCACCCCGGCCGCATCTGCCCCCTGCACTACGCCCTCCTCCCCAACTTCAACGATGCCCTGCACCTCCCGCACAACCGCGAGTTCCTGCACCACGACAAGCACGACAAGTCGCACCCCGGCCCCGGCGGAGTCTTTGACAAAGAATACTGCCTCTGCACGCCCTGCTGCGAGGGGTATATCTCCACTTTGTACTCGGTCCTGCAGATCGCCACGCGCCTGTCCACGCTGATTGCATATGTGCGCTACTGGCCGCACTGGGACGCCATCCGGCGGTTCTTGCAGCCTTTGCGTGATGACAAGGAGGTGAATGGGTGTGAGTGGTGTGGGACGGCGGGGACGGGGGGTTATGAGGTTGATGATGATGCGGATGATGAGGCTTCTTCTGATTCCGAGTCTGAGTCTGGGGGGGAGGAAGAGGAGGAGGAGTGGACGGAGCCAGAGCCGGAGTGCAACTGCTTTGATCTGCCGTCTGCGCGGCAGCGGGTGGAGGCCTTCCACAACCAGATTGAGGAGATCCGCGCCGCGATTGACAGGACGGTTGGGACCCAGGGCGCGAGGCAGGAGGCCTTCTGTCCGGAGTGCCATTCCCGCGTGAGGAGTGGCGATCCGTTCCGCGGGAGGACGCTGAGCCATGGGGACTTTGAGATGGTGATGCGGCGCGGGGGGGAGATGCAGGGGCGCATGGGGGCGTGGGAGGCGTTGGAGGGTTTGGTGAGGGGGGTTGTGGAGGGCGAGACGGGGGGGTGGAGCTTGGGGAGGAAGGGCAGGTGGTGGGCGAGGTTTGGGAGGAGGTTGGCGGGGATTATGGTGGATCCTGAGGAGGATGAGGACAGTGAGGAGGACGAGGACGAGGAAGAGGAAGAGGAAGAGGATATCGCTGACGGTATCGAGTAACTCACTTCAGAAAACCTCTATCTTCCAGATGACGTCTACTCCCTATCTACGAGACCCCTCCGTAGAACAGAAATCCGAATGTCCTTCTAGCCCTGTAGACAACTTCTGAGGAGATAGATACCAACCCACCCTGTCTACCTTGTAAACATACCAACCTAGGTAGCCAACAATAATGAAAACTTGAACAAAATCTGAAGGGATACACATACAAATTGAAAATTGTGCTAGTGAAGAACGTGCCATGTAGAATGCGAACTAGATGCGAAGATGATATAACTCCCAATGTATAATAATCGGTGGCCAAACATCATACAACACGGTGTTTTAGCTGCTGAAGCAAATTTCGAGGATCGAGAGGGGCCGCGGAGACTACCTCAGCAGAGATTGAACTACCTAGACTTTGACCTCCTTGTTACAGAATACAATAAGCTTATGTCGTCTCGCTCTCTTTGTTCTGCGCAGCAGAATCAAGCCTATTGTATCTATCGTTTTTGTCTTGCTCGAATTGGCTAAAGAAACCCCTACTTACCTACATGCACGGCACTTGACACGATCTGCCTGCTGCATAAGCTCGATTGCCCATTCCAGTGAACTTTAGTTACATCGGCCATGGCATGATATGCTCCCGCAAGAGATCCTTGCAGGTGTGGCCTAGGAAATGGATAGCTGCATTATTTCAGGTTTCTTTTGGAGACAATCGGGCAAAGAGTATTTATGAGCCCTGTTCGGATGACAAAGGAATTCCCAGGTACTGACATAAACGGCACTTCGAGTATGGAAACGAGAACCGCGAGGATGAATCACAAGATGAATGCCTAGTAATTAGCAATATTCCTAGATCGCCCCCTTTTTTCAAGTAGGTACCTACCTTCGGCATCAGTCTCAGCCAACCACAACGTCTACCACACTCGCACTCATCTCTACCTCCCCTAATCACACACCAACCCCTGAGAACACCTACAGCCCTTTTTCCCAAAGCCAACCACCCCTTTCCCCAACCCCCCCACCCGCACATGAACACGTGTGGAGACATCCACAGATCAGATTCCACTTCGCCCCTGAGCCCCAAGTCACGACACCCCAGCTCCAGTCCCATCCCCAACCCACCCCTTAGCATTCCTCCCGACATCCACTCTACATCCAACAACAGCCGGCGTGGTGGCAGAGTGGTCTAATGCGATAGACTAGAAATCTATTTCCTTCGGGAGCGTCGGTTCAAATCCGGTCCACGTCGAGTAACAACGGAACAACAAAATGTTTCTTTTTGCCTCCTTTTGACTTCTTTTTGACCAATGTGGTGATTCCTACCTTTTCAGGGTCTCACAGTTGAGGATGAGTGAAGGGGGAATGTGAGTTGGGGTAGCAAGTGGCATGGAAAGCTAGCTTGTTGAAACAGATGTGTAGGGCATGATGTTTTGTCGTGATCTGGGTGGTTGGTTGACCCGACCTCCTGCTACGGGTATGAACACTAAGAAACGGTACTCTCTTTCTTCATGATCATGACACTTCATCAAACCAGACCTGCAGGCTACCGTTCAGTCGATGCCAGATTTACTCGCGAAACAGAGGTCGTGGCCGAAATGGCTGAGCGGTTTTCATTACTGACTGCCGAGAAAGAGAATCCTTTCTTTCAAGATATCTTCCTACACTCTCCTGGGCAGTGCATCACAAACGCGATGAAAACCTTCGCTCGAGCACTCATATTTGTGACACTTGCGTACAGCCATAAGAACGAAGCTCAAGGTCAACCATGTCCTTGAAGACATTAGGCTGGTATCATTCTGGTTTCCCTATCGAGTTCCCCAAAACGCCATGCAAATGAACATAGACCTTAAACATGAAGCCGTGTTTCCATCAGTCGTGCTTCCACCAGTCATGCTCCGTCATATAATGCACCATGCCAATCCATTCCCGTATCGTTTTCATCCATGCCGGACTTTTATGCTCAGACCCTGGAACGCCCGGCCGCTGCACCTGCAGCCACTGTAACCACCAGCCAGTGCCGAAAGTAAAAAGTAAACAAAACGCCTCTACCCAATACCATAGTCCTTCGTTATCCGGGGCATTAACAAAGGTCGTATAGCTCATTCCCCTCTTCGAATAACTCCAGTCATGTCTAACCTCACAACGGGACGCTCAATCTCCAAACTCCTGCTTGGAACGAGGCGTCCACCCGGTGTCCTTGGATTCGCGACGTTGACTCTCCCGCGCCGGTGTGGCCTAGCGGGGTCCTCCTCCCCGCTGTCTGAAGAGAAATCGTCGCCGGCAGGATCTCCTGGAAGACCCAAACTTGCAAAAGGATCGTTCTCGGGGGTGGTGAGGCTACCTCCACTCGGGATCTCTGTGCCCGAGCTCAACGGATCTGCCTCTTCAACATCGTGGCCGCCGCCAACTGCCGAACCCTGCCGAGACCTCACTTGGCCGGGCCCCTCATAGACAGCAAGCCGCGCAAAGTAATCCGCCAGTCCGTCAACGCTAGGTGTGCCGACGATCACGTCGTAGTTCGGCGGTGGGGTTAAAATATCGGCCGGAAGTGGAGGCGGCGGGTCGTCAGCGTCAAACGCAGGCGGGTTGAACGACGGGTGCCGCAAAAGGTGGATAGGCCGGTCTCGGTCGAAAGATGCAGACACCCCTCTACTATCCGACTGAACTGGGAGAGGTAGAGGGCTACTGAACCTAGATCCTGCTTGCAGGTGCGCGGCCCGGGGACGATTCGGAAGGGCGGAGGACAAGACCGAGTCAAGGCCAAGTCGGCCGGATCCCATGTTCGTAGCATCTTGCTCAACGAGCGCGAGGTGCGCGACGGAACTAGACGGGCTCCTGTCAATAACACGGGCGTCAGGGCAACCGCATGCTGTCTGCTGGTTCTGTTCAGGGGCGTTTCCTCCGCGGCAATATTGCGGCAATGATGTGTTTGCTTGAGTGGCGCGACAGTTGAGAACTGTAAACGGGCTGTCGATACTTATCTCGAAGTGGCGACGTCGCTTTCCAGCTGGATCATCGGGGTCGAGGCGTGAGATACGCATGACGATCTGAGGTTCGAGTCAGCCACGCACGTCGATGCCAACTGCAGAGTGGGGGCTTAAATAAAACTGACCTTTATCCAGTGGAAGACATTGACATTCTTCCAGCTGCAATCGGGATGCAGGCGGAGTATCTTCTCTCGTGCCATCGTCTCGCAGGTGGGGATCTGGACGTTCATCTCAATCTCCGTACTTCCCCAAAATGTCTCAAGCCCCAGGTCCAGGTCTCCCAGAAGATTTTCGCTGACTTCCGGGAGAGGCGCCGGTGCGGCGTTTGCTCTCGCCGCTTCTGCTGCCCTGCGAGCGGTGGCAGATTGCCGGGCATCCTCCCGCTGATCCGGTCGCAGTTCTCCACCTGAAAGAACGCGGATTTCACTCGCGCTGAACTGCTTGTCGAGGGGCTTCCCGGCTGTCTTCTCCAACAGGAGGATCTTCCGCCCGCCGTCCTTCCGGGTCACGCGTCGATCATTGGTCCAATACTCGATGCTCTCTGTAACGAAGACTTTCAGCTTGTGGACCTGCACCTTCGCGAGCGGCGTAAGCTTGAACGCGATGGGAATTTTTGTGCCGATGGGAAAGCTCTTCCCAGAGATCATGATGTCGTAGTAAAGTTGATCTTCCCACTGACGGCTGATAGAGATCGGTTCCGTCATCTCAAGAGACATTTGGTCGGGTAGACGAACGATCGACACCTCCTTCGTCCCGTGGAGGTTAGGCTTGAATGCGCCGGCGCGCTCTACCGTCGTTTCCAGTTCCCATTTCACCGAGCCGTACTGCAGCTTCGTGGTCTCGAGCTGGGAGTGGTCGATGGGGAGCTCAAAGGCGTACTCGTATGTGCCGGGCATGAACACCTTGTACCCCTTGGCCTGAACTTGGTTTGCTAGGGGGGAATCACCCTTGCCAAAGCTTCGAGAGTTGACGGATTGGAGAGAAAGCCGCTTGAGCTCCTTCGCTGTGAGGCTTGTCGAGTGCCGGTTCTTGGGTTGGAGGTGAAGTGAAGTGTTGGAGTTGTTGGAGTAGAGCGAATGTCGAAGACTGCTGTGTTGTAGGGGAAGCTTCTTCAGTGTAAAAGTACATTGGTTCCCATACTCTGTCTCCCACATCATTTCCTGGACGGCGTGGAAGAACACGAGGGACTGTGTGCGCAGCGTCTGTTCCTCGTGCATGTCGACCTTCAAGGGTGGGATGCCCTCGGGCCACTCGGTCCTTGCCTTGCCGACCAACTTGAGTGTCACAGACTTGATCTTGACATTCTTTGATACATTCAGCTGGAGCTTTCCGCGCAAGAGGGCGCTGGGGGTAGGACCACCACCCTGTCGTGAGTGGTGGTCATGGTCGAAGCCAGAGAGGAAAACGTTTGGCTCGGCCAAAAGAATCGAGCATGACAAGCCGCTTCCTGAGGCGACAGGCTTGGGCACTTCGGTCACCGACGAGCTCACCATGTTTTTGGCCGACCTTAAGGATATCATGCTGTTTCTGTTGGCAGAACTGCTGGACCTGGCGACCAGGGGACGCGGGGCAGCAGCGGTAGCCATGTTGGATTGCTGCTCAGATTGCTGTTCGGGGTGATGTTCACTTTGCTGTGTAGTCTGCTGTTCAGCAGCTTGCTCGGCAGGTTGCTCTGGTAGCTGCTCGATACGTTCTTCGGGGTGGCGCTCGAGTGGTGGAATGACCAGCGGGGCAACCGGCTGAGTGAGTGGCGGAACGCTCGGCTCTTCAATAACGGTCGGCTCGGTCGGCTCAATGCGCGACAGTCGGCGAGCAAATCCAGCAAAGCTCGAGGGCCGGGGCCGGGGTCGTGCTTTCGGTGCGGGCGCAACGGGAATTGGCGCCGATACTTTGGGCGTGATCGAGAAGACGGCCAATATCTTTCCAAGCACTCTGCTAACTCGTTCGCTGCCTTGCGGGAGCGTTCGAATAGACCTCCTCTTTTCGCCCTTCTCGCGCTTAGCCTTCTCCTCGGCCTTTCTCTGTCGCTTCTCGTCTTTGCTCTCCTTTTTCCCTTTCCTGTTCTCTTTCTTGTTCTCCTTTTTACTCTCTTCCTCGTTCTTCCTCTCTTCGGGTTTCACCCTTGGTAACCGTGGGCTGGGACGCAGATCGTGCGGTACGAAGCCAGCGGGGTACGAGACGATGTGGATGGAGTGGGGTCGCCGTTGGCGTGGTTGGATTAACGGCGCTGGGAAGGACGGTGAGTCGGGAGAGCCAGCGTGTTGCTCGATAGGCGTTCTCGGCGTGTAGTAGACCGAACCGTGGATGGACTCGTAGTATGGTTGTGGGCGCAGGCGGTCGTGTTCGGAACCTAGAGGTTGCATCGCGCGCCGGTTAGACTGGAACATGATCGGACGAAGCAAGAGTGGCATCTGGGCGGCGGTCTCGCAGCTAGCCGGCGCAGCAACCAAAGAAAGAAGCTACTGGCCGCATCGGGGATAAGACGGAAGGAGAACATAAACATTAACAAGGGCGGGAAACACACAGCAGCCTGGCATAAAGGGAATGGCATCGCCGGCATCAAACATGCCCGCCGTCGCAATGCTAAAGGCGGAGAGGGGCTGCAGCGTGTGGCCGGAGACGAGGTTCTGCTGGCGGGAAAGAAGGTCCAGCGCGCCGAAGGGCGTTGTTGAGGGGACCCATGAGTGCGGGCGCCTGCCCGGTGGAGCGGCATGGCCATGTCGATAGTCTCGATGTGCCATGGCGGGCAGGCATGGCGGAGGAGCGCGCCTCCCGGTCGCAGCTGTCAGGTGTCGCCTGCCCCGCTGCGTGCCTTCGGATGGCCGTTACCTGGGTTCGAGTCGGGGGCAGGGCGGTGACGGGTGCGGCTTCGGCGGGGGTTGGCAAGCAGGCAAACAGTACCTCGACATGGAGCCTCGACTTCGCGGTAGAGGAGGGCAGGTGGGTATGCGGGTATGGATGTGGTTGGGCTGAGCTCGAGGTCTCGGGCAGGAGAAACAGCAACAAGGGGAAGAAGGAGGGACGGACGGACGAAGGACCAGCCAAGGGATAATACAGCGCGGGAAAGAAGCACGTACCTGCTGCACCTGAATCATAGCACCTTTATTATTATCCGTTTGTGTGATATACGTGGTCCAGGTGTGTGTATCCAACGATGGTCTGCCGGGGAGTCGGGTTGCACAAGCAGCTCCGAGGGCAGTGTCCAATTTGCGATTCCCTTTCCAAAGGCAAGCAGTTCGAGAATCTCTCTCGCGGCCCGTCGACCGGTATTTCAGGACGACCTGACAATGCGCAGATACGTGAGGGCTGACAACCTGCACTAGAACCTGGAAGCCGACCAGTGCCGCGTGCCTTGTCGGCCGGGGCGACAGCAGGTAGTCGGTGTGGGCAGCGGGTTGGAGGGACAAGCGTCAGGCCAGGTCGCTGAGTGTGCGTGGGTCCTGTCAGGTCGCTCGAGCGGCGGGGGGATCTCCAGGGCGGCCTGTTGCCTGTTTCCCGTTGGTGGGTGCACGCGTGCGGCGAAGGAAGGAAGGGACCAACCGGCGGGCCCGCGGTTGCTTGGGTCGAGACTGTCTCAAATGGTCACAATGGTCACAGGGTCGAGCACACACGCCACGGGACGCCGCAGCGGGCGGTGGCAGGAACTGGCTGATCGAGGACGGAACTTGGGACGGTGCTTTTGGAGCTTGGCAACCTTGCGGGGGGCGCGGGCGCAGAGGCTGGCAATTGGAAGACCAAAGGCCAAGAAGTGCAAAAGCGGTGCGCGGGCGGTGGGTGGTGCAGCGCAGCGCGGCACGTTGTGTGTTGTGTCGTGTCGTTTCGTGCGTCCAGCTGTGTCCGGCTGTGTTCGCGTTGTGTTGTGTCGTGCGACCGCTATGGCGCGACAATTCTGCTCAGCATAATGCGCAATATTGCGTAAAGAGGAAAAGCCTGAGTCGGCGGCGAGGTTGGACCTAGAAATCTCCATGATCGGCATCCGTCGCGGTATGATGTATTCGGGACGCCCTTGATCCCTGTGCGCAATCAGGAGGGGCCGGGGTGTGCCAAGCGTGCCAGGGCAGCCAAGACCCATGAGGTGGGGTAACAGAAGCGTCCATGGCCCTGCCCTGATCACTGAACTTCCGTCGCAAAATCCCTAGTGGCACAAAGTAGATACTGAGGTGTTTTACTTGATCCTACACCGATTACATGATCCTCTGCGATCCCGCTGTCGCACAGTCGTCTTACTATCTCTTGCTTCATCGCGCAGAATCCTCATGCCATTGCTAGAAACCGAGGTTCAGGCCGTCTGTGGAGAAAAATAGAAGCTACCTTCCATATCCCCTCAATATTCTCGCTTTGAGGCGCTGCTGCGCAATGACGCTTGTGGCCTCCACCCTACCACCAACCATGGAAGCCACCGCACTTTAAATCAGGGCAGAGAAGTCGACAACGGGCGTCGCAAACGGCGATAGGGCATCCTCGAGGTTCGCAACAAAATGCACGCACAGCACATCCCGCGTTCGTGTGAGCGACGCGATGACTGATTCGGCAGAGCGCTTAGTTGGTACAGTACTTACTGTGTACGAAGTACGCAGAGGCCAAACACCGAGCGAAGTCCTGATCTCCGTAGCGTTTCAACCCGCCTTACTTTTTTACCGTTTTTGTTGGTCCGCGGCCTGAGCTCTACCTTACTGTGTACTATCCTATGGTGCCCTCTTTCGCCGCGGCCGATTGCCGCGTGGTGTCTGAAGCTCATGCCATCGTTGAATCGAACTCGGCAATCTCGGCAGCAGTGACAAGCGAGCGCCACCGATATTCTACGTCATGGCGGGGTCTGGACTCCTGCTCCTGCACGGCGAGATGAACCTGGGATTGAGGTCGCTGATTCACACAACCTCGAGACAACGTGCCACAAACCGCGAATCTAATACGCGCGGTGCTCTCGAGTCTGGCGGTTTTCCCAGTTTGCCAGTTGCAACGCCGCGCTGGCTCAATGCAGGTCGCCACACGCCAGGATTCTGGAAAAGTCGATTTATACACAAATTGCCGGCTACGGAGATAGACCGGGGGGCGCGGGGCAGGCCGCTGAGTGGAGGGCTCCAGGGGCACCCAGCCTACTGAGGAGCTAACTGAGTTCGCTTCCCCCTGCTCCCCCAACGGCCGCCCTTTCCGGTACCTTGGCGATCATCCGTCGCAGATCGAAGCCGGTCCGCTGCGCTCCGGCACTCTCGGCCTCGCGCGCGGTCGAAGCGCGCGGACAATCAGCCGATGCCTTGTCATGGCCAAAACTGACTCAGCGGCTCATGCTCTGCGTGCAATGTGGACTCTCCCGTCAACACAGAATGGTGGACACTGGATGCTGAACGCTGGAAGCTGGGAGCCGAAGCTGCATCGCTACATCGGCGTGGCACAGCCAACGTGGGACCAACACGAACTTCGTGCTGATGTACCGCCGCAAGCCCCTTGGCCGTCCCCTTGCCCAAACCAGACGCCGTGGCAAATGCCGCAATTACCTCAGTCTGGACGAAGGCAAAGTAAGTCCCACCACACTTTGGCGTTTTATGCTTGACGGGTGTATAACCACGTCGTCGGAACCACTCATAGTGGAAGCGAGTTTGCTGACGCGGCCGAACCCAGCCTATGGGACTGCCCACGGACTCTCCATCTTGTCGCTTTCATTTTGCCTAGTTAATCGTCTGTTCATGTACGAGACACTATATCCCCGACGCATCGTCCCGACTCGCTGGGTCTTTGCGGGCCGCGTCGAACGTCAGGAGGATGGGACGCGTATTTATCCGGCTACCACCCACCCTTGATTCAGTCGCGATGCGTAGTCACTTGACGACGTGTCGAGCCCCGCGGACTTTCCCTGAAGAATCCCGAAGTTCCGCAGGTGGTCTGATCAAGGATGGTGTGTATCCGACAAAGTCTATTTGCACCGTACCCCCAATGTTGATGATGCAGTCCTTCCGTCACGACAGCCTTTCTACATTTTTAACAGCCCAGTATGATGAAAACAAGGCCTTTCATAACGCAAGTAGGGCATCAACTCATAATGCAGGCACACACACGCAGAAATGGGCAGTTTGACACGACGGTGACCAGTTAGGGTAGCATGATCACCTTCATGAAAACGGGATGTCTAGTGAGTGGAGCACCCTCGTCAATGCCAATACAGGGATAATCCAGAACTCTGTCATCCAGAATTTAACCTTTATCACCATGCATGTAGTGGACCAGATGATCATGTTTGAGCTCAACACAACAAACTATCAGCAACTCAAAACTGCCCAGATCCCTGCCGGCTTTGAGTCAGACAAAACTCTGCCCACCATCCTTGAGTCAGCCTGCCGCAGCTCCACCTGAACAACAGGGCATATCCGCCCGGCTAGCTCAATCGGTAGAGCGTGAGACTCTTATGAGAGAGATCTCTGAAATCTCAAGGTTGTGGGTTCGACCCCCACGTCGGGCTCAATTCCCGTTGTCGTTGTGACAACCTTCTTTTTTGCATTTTTGCCTTCTTGTCTTCCATCCCCTAGAGTAAGGGGTGAGTAGCATGGCGTGTATAATGGGACTGACTTTTCTCGAAATAAATCGTGACATGGATAGTACCCCAACAGGCAGACTGAGATCCCGCTATCGGGTGCTTGGGGTGGGAGGGCGTGCCCTTAACTGGTGCCGACGACATGTTTCGGATGGGCGTCGGGCGGGTGGCTGTGGTGGCTGGGATGGGATGGGTGTAGCTTGGAGGTTCTAGATGCTGGTTATTCATGTATACTTTGCTTCGGTTGGTCTGCAAAGGCAAAGTCATGAAGTTGGGGGTTGGGAAGAAGAAGAGGAGGCCGAAGTTCCACTCGATTTTCGCATTTAACTGGATTCCTTCCTCCCAGAGAACAGTGGGAGTGTGATGACTTCAGCACGATATACATCACCTATCGTCATGGCCCACTCAGAGGAACGACTTCTCGAATCTACCGGCTCAAGGACGACAACGAATGGGCGGAATACGGATTCTTCCCGGATCCAAAGAATCCAGGACGATGTAAGTTGGATTGGAGTGAACGAACGCGAACGGAGCCGAAGAAGAAGGAAGAAGAGCAGTGAGGATTTTCTTTGACATGCAGCGATCAGAACGGAACGAGTAACTATCACATGGCTTGTAAACGAAGAACGTTCAAGATCGAAGGAAATTCGCAAAGCGGCATTGGCAGAGCAACGACCACGATCAAGTGAACGGAATTGGAAGAATATGTACATAGGCATAGAACACAAACCCCAACTGCGTGAGCCTACTAAAAGGTGTGCCGAAATAACAAGTCTGGCTTTGTCGTTTTGGATTTGTGTTATATACGTAGTGTACTCGCACCTGATCGGCACTATGGCCTCCGTCTCACTACTTAAAGTATCCCTGTGGTTAGGCTAGCAAGGCATAAATAGCTATTAAACAGGCTCTACTCGTATTATGAGAGACCTTAATTGTGTCGTAGGAGGCCCTTGGCTGTATTAGAATATGCCTCTTGAGAATGCGATCAGGCCTATGACATTAAATTCTAGGCCTTAGGTGCAGTTGGTGTTATGTGTGGGGTTATGGTGTAGGTGAGACGGAGGCTATAGTGCAAAGAGACATTCTCTAGATATAATGCTACTACCGGGAGATTGTTATTAGCAGGGAGGTGATTTTGGGGTGGTGTGTAGCGGTCCTTTGTTTTTGTTGGTTGTCCATTCGTCGGTTTTTCGTTTTTACATAGCAATTGATAATAACTAAATACGAGACTAGATGAGCTCTTGTACTCTCGGTGTAGGTTTGTGATGCGTTGATCCGGTCCGAGGACGACTGAGCATCAACACTCTCAGGCTTTGCAAGACGTCTGGAACAACAACCGCCGCCATCCGTAATCTGCGACAGGTGTGTTCCCTCACCAGTAATCCGCAATGCTACTCTGGCTCCCGACTCTCCCATCCCACCGCCAAGCCAGAATCACCGCAACCACATTCAAGGACACTATGGCTATGCTCGCCGAGTACATCAGCACTACAAGCGCCCGATCTACCACCTGAGAACCACCTGCCCTTGACCGTAAAGCGTCTGGCTGCGATGCATAGCCCTTGCCGACGGGCTGCTCCTCCTCCTCAACACGCCCACTTTTGATATGAGTTCTTGGCTGAGCGGCACCGCAGCTCCCTCCTGGAGCCAGAGATTCCATTGGCCAAAGCCACCACAGATCGGATGGATCCCTATCCGATATCTGGTTTATATCTTCTTCGCCAGATTCTTTTGGGGCAAGTTCAAAGACCCACCCACTGACGGAGTTCACAACCCGTGCGCGGAAAATACGCTCTCTTGTTAACTCGCTAAGCTGAAACTCAGTCAATGTCTGAAGCGACCACGCATAGAGGACGAGGCTTCCAGTCCAGCGGGGCTCGGCGATGGGTCTGTCGGGGAATTCTTGAATTTTCCAGCATCGAACGAGATCGAGCGGTCCTGACAACTGGGGGACGCGTTCATATCCCGGAAATATTTCTTTCCACGGGAATAGTTGTCCGCTGGGCGATGATATATTCTGTGTCGTCCAAAAGAGTCCCCTTTCCATGAGACCGGCCAAGTCTTGAACACAGTTGAGTCTAACGAGAAGCATCCACGGGTTGCCATCCTCTGATAAGATGTCTTGGGGCGGCAAGGGTGTTGGGGAGAAAGCAAAATTAACGTGATGTGTTAGGACGACATCGGGTGGTAAGATGTCCGGCATCTTTACACCTGCCTAGTACCCTAGAAGTCGAACGAGATACAAGTGGTATGTGTAGGACTGTTGGTGGCGGAGAACATGGAGCGGAGGATTGGGCGACGTAATAAATACCCGGTGCCAGGCGAACAAGGTTTGGTGTGCCGCTGGTGAACGCAAAGTCAAAGGAGGTAATGTTGAAATCTAGCTGAAGAAGCTCTCGGCTGGCCTAATTACCTGCGGGGCCATACAATGATAGTGAGACGGGCGCTTCGTTTCCTCGGGGCTGATACAAAAACTGAGAAGATGCGGCCAGACAAGTGGTTGTTCCGTGACTGATGGACGACGCCATTGCGATGTTATGGTGTGACGGAGCCATCCAGAAGATGGATTCAATGAGCCCTATAGCATGGGAATGGTGCCTAGTCGAACCGCTTGACAGCGCTCGCGAATTTTGAAACTTAGGCTACGCCGGTATCTTCAGCTCTGCGTCGTCCATCCAAGGCTGTCGGTCGTGTCACCGTGTTCTCCGAGTCGCTGACTTGCGAATGGGTGTTTACGTGCTGGCCTACAGCTTCCAGGTTGCCAGGCTCACACCAGAAACCCATCACTTTGTTGACCTGTATCTGTTCTCGCATGTATATACTTCTTTTGATTAACCCGATCTTGATTCGTCTGTACGAAGTACACGGTATTTCTTTAGTGCTTGTGACGGGCGGATACCTTGGTATCTTTAGCCATATTGGAGAAGGCGAAACACCCCTTCGTCAGCATTCCCCATCATGGGCGAAGAATGCACAATTGTGTTCGGAGCAAAGGGGGCGGTAAGTGCACTGGGGCCTCGGTTAGGTGGGGCTCCCAACCGGCTGGCTCATCGGCGTCCCAACGTCTTGCGGCACTCAATTCAGCCCCTTACCTCTCGACTGGTCTGCTCCATGCTGCCTTGACCGCCTGATGCGCTGACTGGGCGACCAGTCTGTCGCATCTGCTCGACTTGGAACGTTCCGCCACCACGACTTCATGACCAGGTGGTGACCGAAGCCGCGCTGGAGGGCGTCAAGGACACTGGCTTCACGAAACTGCCGCCTGAGCTGGTTTGGGACATCGCCAGCCGTCTCGGTGGTTGCCCCGTTCGCATCGCCCGGACCATCGCACGATTTGCCGAGCACTTTGACCTGCTTTCATGTCAGTCTGTCCCATGACAGAAACTCCGCTTTGTGCGATGGGATCTGAGCTAAATAACAGCGTTTCGTTTGTAGGGGCGCGCGGGAGGATGAGAAAAGAGGGATGTTGAGAAGAAGCGAACACAATTCGCGAAGGGTTCGCATAAAGGGCCTTGTTCCATTTTAAGATGCCAGCTCAGACCCAAGCGGCGTCCATGTGGCAGCGGGGCGCAGACCAGGCTGTCGGAGCTGGATCCCCACCTAGATACCTCATTGCAGCTGCTTCAGAGGAGCGCCCATCAACAGCGACGAGGCCGAGCAGATCGGAGGGCAGAATGAACTTCTCAGCTTTGACAACCGACTTGCCAGAGCGAGTCTCGAATTGTCGTCGGCAGTCTGGTTTGTTGTTCCAGTTCCGTTCCGTCAGTGGCTTGGGCGCTAGACCAAAACCTGCAAAGGGGCTTGCAGCTAGAGCGGGGCCTGCCGAGCCAATGGAAATTGTTAATTCCCGATCAGGCTAATTAGGCGAGACAGTTTTGATGCGAAGCCAGGAATTGCTGGTGCCCGGCGTGCCCCACTTCCTGCTTTTCCACGGCAACCGGCCGGCCAACTCAGGATCTTCCCTGAGCCTCCTCACGCAAGCCACAGAACCAGTAGCCAGTTGGACACCGACCTGGTCCGTACATTCGTTGACAATTGTATCCCACTCTCGTTTCTGCCCTCCACATTTTCTTTCGCACTCGCTCAGTCCGTTCTTATCTGGCCCCCCTCCGCCAGAGCCTTGGAGCGCGCGATTCTCGCTGCGGTCGCTGCCTCGGGTCGGTCGCTGCCTCGGGTCGGTCGCTGTCGATACGAGACATCTTGTCCTCGGCGCATTCCACCTCGTATCAGGCCCGCTGACGACCGCTGACGACCGCTGACGACCAACGCTCAACCACTTTCGACGACTACGTACCGAAACCAAACACCGGTCGCTCGGATATTTCGTCCCTCCTCGCCGTTTCTATCTTCGTGTCGAACTTGTTACCATCGTCGCGCTTTTGCTCCAACCGCATTGGAGACCTCAGTCGTACTTCGGAAAAGGCCTGACTGGGCCTCCCTCTTTCCACCATGACGTTCGGCGACTTCACCGACATATGCCGTATGGCACCGCTGCCATTATGCGCATCCATAGGTCCGATAACGTCGATCTCGCAGGGCGTGGCGGGGATCGACCCGGACTGCTACGCTCGCAACATTGAGCTCGCCAACACCATTATATTCCAGGGCGCCGCTGCCGCCATGCACATCATCGCCCTGGTCATGACCGTGACAATGGTGCTACACGTGCGGGGGAAATTTACAGCTGTTGGTACGTGAGCTTTGAGCCATGGGCGGTGGTGGGACAAGACGGGACTTGACTAACGCGTGTCGCGAAACAGGCCGGAAAGAGATCACGACCTTCTTCTATCTCTACATGATCCTCACGTTTCTCTCTCTTATTATGGATGCGGGCGTCGTCCCGCCGCGCTCCGAACCATACCCATACTTTGCGGCGATTCAAAACGGCGTATCCTCGGCTCTGATCACCAGTCTCATGATCAACGGCTTCGTGGGCTTTCAGCTGTACGAAGACGGCACGCCCCTCTCTCTGTGGATGATGCGACTTTGTTCTTTCGCCGCCTTTCTGATTTCTTTCCTCGTATCTTTGGCCACCTTCAAGTCGTGGGCCGGTTTAGGCCCGACGAATACCGTGGGACTCTTTGTGGTGCTTTACCTGCTAAACGCGGTGCAACTCTTCGTGTATGTGACACTACAAACCCTACTTGTCACCCGCACGCTGCAGGACCGCTGGCCGCTCGGCGATATTGCATTCGGATCCTTCTTCCTCGTCGCTGGCCAGGTCATCCTGTACGCCTTCAGCACACCCATCTGCAACGCCACCAGCCACTGGATGGACGGGCTCTTTTTCGCCACCACGTGCAACCTCCTTGCCGTCATGATGGTCTACAAGTACTGGGACTCGATCACTAAGGAAGATCTGGAGTTCTCGGTCGGCCAGAGGATGAACAACTGGGAGGTCAAGGAGCTGCTGCCCGAGGAGGACCGTCGGACCACCGTGTACAACGACGACCCCTACGGCCAGTCTACCGCCTACGACCATTCCTTTTCGCCAAGCCCAAATCGCGGCTCTCGATACTAGTACTTGCCTGAGTAACGCCGCACCATGGTCACGGCGACCTGGCATGGTCCGAGGGGAAAACTGGGGTGGTTCAAGCGTGGAATTGCCCTTCCGAGGCATCATGTTGACGCAATGCACTGAATGACCACGTCTTTCATCAGCATCAGCGAATTGGCTTTTTTTCTTATCGGCGTTAGCATGGGCGTTCAGCGAGACAAGAGGATTCTTTTGTTCATAGGATTTCACGTGGAAACGTCCATACGCGGAAGCGGAGAGGGTGTTGTTGATATGGCTTGCGCCTGAGCGACCTGGGATGGCTCGATTCTTTTTTGGTAATACCGGTTTTGGGGGTATTTTTATGGACATAGCCGCGCGTAGCCACTATTAATTATGTTAAATAGACACATCGTCCACATTGCTGAGCTGCCTCCAGGGATGGTGTTGGACTGTTTGCCAACTGATAATGGGCACATCTGATGGAAGTCCTGTCACACCTTGTTCATTTTGATCATGGTGTTCTGTAGATTCGACCTATCTTTTCCTTTACCATCTAACTGTCCATGGGCCAGCTATGAACTGCGTGCAATTTAGAAGTGATTCGGCGCAACGAGGTGGTCGTCGCCCTCAGGGTGCCCAATGGGAAGGCTAAACTCCGGATGAGGTGTGGAATCCCCTGCATGATAGGCCCATGCGTCGCTCGCTTGATTTTCCTTCAGCTGGTTCCCGTCGACCCAGACCCATTTGTCCGCCATTTTTGGACTCCCCAATCTGCGCATCACCGTCGCGCTGGGTGCAAAAAGTGGTCCTGTCGCCAGAACACCACGTCACTTGACATTTTCCATTTCTGATCCATCACCAGCGACTTTGAGGCTATTTCACCACTTTGCAAGCACGCCTGCGCCGAGTCTGCCTCCACTGCAGGATTTATGCAAAGCTGACTCGGACTCTGCCTGCGGCTATCTGGACACATCGATTCCTTCCGTCCTACTGTTGGCGAACGCCCGTTGGACTGGTGCTGTTGCTTTGCCGGCCCGGGGCTGAGGTGAGTGATCAGCTGTCTGTTCTATTTGGTGATCTCGGCCACTTGCATCGACAATGTCTGTTGTTTTTGCTATCCTGGTCCTCAAAAATCGCATAACTGTTATCTCTTTCGCCTCGTCATTGCTCTCGTCGCCGTGGACGTTCTCTTTTTATCGCGCTCATTTCCTTGCATCCTCGGGCTTGTCATCCCAACCAGCAGGTTGTTTGCGCTGCACTCTCGCGCCTTGGCTCATTTTGCATTTCCCGAATCGTCACACTGCCTTGGTACCCACCTCGTTCTTGCCGCACTTTTGCCCAGTCCGTTTGCACATTCGCATCACCACATCACCCGCAACCCGACAAGTCTGTCGGCCCCTCAGCTTTGACCCACGTCGCTAACATTGCGATAATTGGCAGATGCGCTGGGCTTACGGGAGAGTCAGGTCGCAGTGAGACTGGGAGGGCGAAGGCGCGCCGCGTTATCGCAGCTGCCGATTTGATCCTCAGGATCGCGCAGCGGACTGAGAGTTTCCATCATTTGGGTGGAAGTTTAACATTTCTTTACTCAAACAGTAACCTCGCATTTCTTCATTTGACGAATTATCTTCTTTCTCATTCAGGCAGAGGCTTCACTTTACCCTCACCTGGACGGAAGCTTGACAATCCTTTCCTCGGACAAACGCTTTGCATTGTTCACTCAGAAGACAAAGACTCGATATCGGAAACTGAGTGCTTTCGGTCCGTCTTCGAGTTTTGCGACGCGCATTGTTCCCCAGGCTAGCCGCAAAGCCGCGCGCACGTCTGCCAGCAGCGATGACCATGATGCAGGCCGACGCCGCAGCCGACAGCCCCCAGGAAGACACCGAGCCGGATCTAGCGCTATGGGACGAGATCGAGGCCAGGTACTGGGCGTCGATAAGCGCCTACAGAGACGACCAGGATTTGACGGAAGATGGCCCTTTTCTCAAGCAGGAGGAAGAGTTAAGCTCCCAGCAGCTGGATTCGTTCCGAAAGCGCACGAGGCTGTTGGAGGATGAGGCCCCATTGCGCAAGAAATTTGAGGCGTTGCGCAAGCAGCTTGAGTCTGTCCACCGCGAGATCACCCAGAAGGATGAGGAGGTCTCGGAGATCGAGGCCCGTCGACAGGAGCTGGCTCACGCCCTGGAATCCCAGCGCAAAGCCCGTGCCAAGTCTCGCGCCAAGGAAGACGCTAAGAAGCACGAGTGGTTTTCTCAGGTCCGCTTGATGCCCACCAAGCCTCTACAAAAGAGCGGCGACGTAGAGACGCCAGCCCCCACCGAGGTCCCCGCCCCAGGCCCCCAGACGAGCGATAAGGTAGAGTCTCCCGTCCCAGTCCGGGCCCAGTCTCCATGCCGCGATCAGCCGCCACTCCATGATGAACGCACCATCGAACAACCACCGAGCCTCGATGAGCCCCCTGCGAACCATGATGAGCCCGCAATCAACGGTGGGCCCGCAGCTAACGATGAACCCGTAATCCACGACACGCCCGCAGCTAAAGATCAACCACCACCCCACGATGAACCCGCAAGCCATGAGGAACCACCAACCCGCGATGAACCTGCAAGCCATGAGGAACCAGCAAGCCATGATGAGCCTATGGCAGATGCACCTCCGGTTCAACATGCCGATGAGTCTATGGTAGATGCACCTCCGGTTCAACCTGCCGACGAGTCTAATGGCCTAGACGTCATCGGCGAGCCTGGAGAGACACTTGTGGACCGCGAAATCCGTCCCCTTTCCTCTGAGATGAGTTCGGAGCTTTCTACTCCGTTATCCGAGCCGTCGCTTCAGTTTGAGCCAGAGCTTGAGGTGGAGGACCTTTCGGGCCCGCAAGAGGTGCGGGGTGCTCCGAGTAGCGCCGCCACACCCTCTGGGAATTCGCAGGATGGGATTGACGTCCTGGATGGTTCGGGAGAGAAAGTGGACCGCCTCCGGCGCATCGAGCTCACTAGCCACTGGGCAAGCGAGGTCATCAGTCTGCCTATCCGACGCCCGATCCGACTTCGTCCTGGCAAGACGTTTACGGCTGACATTGTGGATTCCATCTACCAACCGACTGATGCTAAGGGCGCTCGGTGGTTGAGCTGTGAGATACAAGCCACCGGCGAAGAGCAGGCTGAGCCGTGCCAGAAGTGCGTGAGGGCAACGGGCCCATTCCAGGAATGTGTATCCATCAGTACCGAACATCTTCCGAGATGCGGTAACTGCGAGTGGAACAAGCAGAGCTGCAGCCTCCGGAACAAGTCGTCTGACGAGAAGGCCACGGACGATACTTCTGATAGACCCACTCCTCAAAGCACAAGTTTCACGGCAGTCAACTCGACACCCAAGCCGAAGGGCGAAAATGACGACGCGGATACCGATGAGTCTAAGCTTGGGGACAACAAGGAGCCTCCTCGGGCTAGGATGATGGCCCGGAAGTCACTCCCGGGGTCGAAAAAGGTACCTCAGCCGAATCCTGAGACGCCAGCGGTCGGCACTCCCATATCTGGAAGTCCATCACCGATTGTTTTCGGGATCAATGAGGAAGAAAACCTACCGGAGATCACTAAGGCGACACTGGCGCTGCGCGATGATGGCGTTGTTTTCACGGAACCCCCTTGCATGCGTGGAGTACCCCTTGCAAAGATCAGCCCCAGCCACCCATACTGGGAGCAAGAGTGGCAGAACCTCGAGGATGTGGTGACCCCCCAGCTGCAAAAATGGAAGGAAAAGTACGAGCACCATATGGCCGTGAACTCGTCCCAATCCAGTAAATTCCTCGCCAATCGGCAGGTCAACAGGGGGAACTCGATTCTGAAATTTCTTGTCGAGGGCGAGTTGCATCCTTACCAGATCGTTGGCAAGCAATACGTCAACAGACAGCTTGCGAACTACGACACGCTGTACCGAATGGTGCAGATTTTGGAGGAACTGGCAAAGTTCAACATTGACATGACGCCCTCACAATGGTTGCGCCAGAGGCTGCATGAGGTCTGCCTTGAGACCGGGGACGAGTTCAACCTCGCCAAGACGGTCCACGATCTCTACCATGACCCGAAGGTGATAGCACTGCGGACCAAGAGCGGCTTTGGCAATATAGGTAGGCCATCAGGCTTCCGGCTCGGGGCTGGCGAGAGTTCCAAGAGGTCGTCCCGAGCACAGAAGAGAAAGGAGCCTCATCTCACGCCCAAAGGAACACCGACTAAGGGATCGCCAAAGAAGCCCATTACGAAGCCTGAGGAGGAAGAACCGTTACCTCCGCCACCGCCACCGCCATCGCCACCGCCAGTGTTCCGCCCCCGCTCGTCCCACCGTAAGTCGCGGGGCGCGTCGTCCGAACAGCACGCGGCATCGTCATCAGCGGCCGACCCACAGCCCCCACCAAGCAGGGGCATGAAGAAACCGCGGCTGGTTCCTTTGCTCCCGCCCTCACGCCAGGACTTGGAGTGCGATGGCTACACCACGTCGGATTCGTTCAGCCGCGACCATGTCATGCAGGTGGATTGGCGTATCTACCAGATCAAGCACCGCGATCACTCGACAAACATCAAGATCACACAGTATTGGCATTACATCGACAACTCAGACCCCGGCAGCGAGGAGAGCATGTTCGAGCACCAGGTGCTGGAGGATGTGCTCCCGGCTCACGGTCGACGTGTCAATGTAAAGTGGGGCGTCTACAAGGACCCAATCGACTTCCATCTGCGTCTCAGAGAGCTTACGGAGATCACCTACTCCCCAGATAGCCTGAACATCATCATTGGAACGAAGCCGATTAAGGGTGTCATCTTCCGTGGTGATCTGCTGGCGCAGTTCAAGCGGGACAGGACGAAGCGCCGATTCCTGGCTTTCATGGAGTCGAAGGGCATCAAGTTGATCAAGACGAGCTAGTAAGTCAAGTCGTCATTCTTATGATGTTGATGAGTAGGATGTGTGCTGACCGAGTTGTGTAGCCAATATGTCGATGCGGCGTGGGATGACATGAGCTCGGAGGTTCTTCCCAGTTACTCATCCGAGGGCGAGGATTAGTATGGCCTCGCGAAGGGGGGCCCTGGAGTATGATCACGTTCCGACCGGATATTGCTATCCCACCCTTGGTCACTGGTCTGGCCGAGGCAGACCCGACTTCAGCCATATATTTCTTTGTAGACATGGCTTTTCCTTCTTCCCTATATAGCGGGGGCGCCTCCAGTTCGTCCGACATCCATTCCCTTGAGTTATTTGGAAGGCAGGTTTTGAGACAGTGGATCAGGTAGATGGATCTTCTCGCGATGACTTGACTGGAGCTTGGAGGCTTCTTTTCGGGAGCAGGTGCAGAGGGGTGGTAGCTAGCGGGAGCGGCGCAAAGAGGCGAATTGGAATCCTTTCTTCATCGGTGCCTTATATTCTCTTCGGCCTTGTAGTTATTTTTGATGTACCAGCTTACAGTGCCGAGACTAAGAATGGCGATAATTTCCTCTACAGTCAAGCCCCCTGTTTTTACAACCCCCTTTTTATACAAATTACCACGAAACGCAATCCACTTCGCAGTCTGAATTGACTAGTATGATAAAACGCAAGTCTGCAAGCCGCAACTGCAAGCCTGAAAACTTACGTAAAAGTTCTTTTCGTAGTATGGACTCAAATGGGTTATTTCAATAGGTCGTAGCCCACTAAATCCCCCTAAAATTCCAGCCACTGGCTAAGACCAATTCTCACCAAGCCACGAAAAGTGGGCCTTATAACACCCCCCTTTCTGCAAAACATCCACAAAATGCAAGCACTTGGGTGGTCTGGAAAGCTTGCATAAACAGGGGGGTTGACTGTAGTTCGCCCTGTGCCATGCGGGTGGTGGGATGTTTTGGATGCGATGTTTATGTGTTGTCTGTGGGTGAGACTTTGTGGCGGGTGAGGAGTTGTTGATGTTGATGTTGCCCGGGTTGCGCACCAGTCCGGAGCGAAAAATCACTGCATTTTTGGCGTCGAAGCGGGGGGTGTTAGTGATGTTCAAAGCGTCTGTTCATTTAGGTCGGGCAGGGGCAAACGAATGGCTAGATTGTCAATCACTGCAATTTTAGCCCTCAAGGAGGGGGTTCGACTTCCATGGGGAGCTCTGCTGGCACTCAAAGCGTCCGCTCTGCCTCCCAGGTGTTGGGCTCAGCGGAATGGCTAACCGAGCTTGCCAATCACTGCAAGTTTAGCGTCGGCCGAGGGGTCAACACCTATGACCTGTGAGCGACTCCTCCTCGGCCGCCAAAATTGAAGTGATTTTTCTGCCTCGTAGCCTTCCCAATACGAATCCTTACAGCAAACCACGCCAACACCACGACTGACAGTGGCTCCAATCTCGAAACGTATCACTCCATTTCAAGGCCATGCTGTTCTGGTGGTGAGGTTGCTGATGCGAATGAGTGGTGTGTGGCCTGGCAGCGAGGCTGCCCCGGTTTGTGCAAGTGAGACGGAGGCCAGAATGCAAGGAGGCATTCTCTGTTTGCACTACAGATGTAATCGAGCTATTTGTCTGGGTTTATCTCTCTGAATTTGTGGTCTACAGTGCAGGTCTGTGATGCTTCTGACAGGCGAGGTAGAGCTGCTATCTGGCGATTTTGGCACCGGTGGAGGGGTTTGCGCCCAGCAAGCTCCCTCGTGGAAGATGTGATTATAATCGAAAGGGCACGTATTGAGATGGAGCTTCGGAGGCAAGGCTTTTCTGGAATTTGCTCATCCTGAGTGCCGTTGACGTCGTGACTGGAGAGCTGGTGAGGCACGAAACGGCACCATGGACCTGGGTCCGGGAAGAGCTTGACGTGGCGCGGGTGCTGCCCACCAGATCCGTCCAATAGGCGGGGTTCAAACTGCGAGGGAAAATCACTGCAATTTTAGCATCGCCAGAGGAGCTTGACCGTGCACCACCATCCAAGGCGGTGGCCCGGCAGAACCTCGGGCGGCCCAAAATTTCCCAGAATACCGACGCCGACCCTGCTTTCTCGCGGGCGCAACCCGACGACCAGCTCGCTCGCATCCCTACCTGGCGACGGCACCACTGAACGGCGCTGCGACAATGCTGTACGAAATCATCGGAATCGTCAGTCTCCTCCCAACCCCACGCTCGCGCGAATCCCCAATTGCAGTTGACCGACTGACTAACTCCCCATCACAGGCCCGCCACGGCAACCTCGCCGAGGTCAGGGAGTACGCCTTCCCCCCCCGCTCCGCTCCCATCTCGCCCCCAGACTCCTAACAACCCCTCCCAACTCACAGAATCGTCCTCACCGCCGGACAAATCGTCCTCCGAAACGGCGGCGTCATCCGCGACGTCGCGAACTGGGGCACCTTCCGTCTGCCGAAGCCCGTGTCGCGCCATCAGGTGCAGCACACTAAGGGGCACTACTTCATCATGCGGTACGACGCCGGCATCAAGACGCATCAAGAGGTCAAGGAGACGCTCAAGGTCGATCCGCGCATCATCCGAGCGACGGGGGTGAAGCTCGGGGATCAGAAGCTCGAGACTATGACGAGGTTTGGGGCCGTTCCGTGGAGGACGTTTGAGTAATTAGTTGCTCTGAGGACGGATTGGGGAGATAAATGCTGTTGAGACGAGGGAGCAGGGCGTCTGCAGGCGCGCTATGTGAAGGGCGGATCGCGGCGCTGACGCCCAAGCAAGCGACTGGCGATACCAACATTGGGGCCGGGCTGGCTGTATGTATACCATGTGCTGTACGATAATGGCTTTGCTTGCGACGGGAGGGCTACCTATAGACGGAAGATCATGGCAATCTGATGCCAAACCCGCGGACGTGCCGCAGCTTTCAGTTTGACGTTGAGGGACAGTTGTCCACCTCCGCAGCAAACATGCCTCCTTGCGCAGCATCCGACTCCAAACTGAACCCCAACAGCGCCTAACTGACTTACATGCACACCTCATGTAACGTAGCACGGCCTCCCTCATCGACACCCCTCGTCCCTCATCGGATGAGGCGCATGCATCCACCCCAGACAGCTGATAGCAGGCCAAAGGGAGCGAACGCAATGGCAGCCGTCTGAGCGTTCGTTCCTTGCGGCGGGTTTCACGGAGGTGGTGGAAGGGACCGCTTCAGTTTGCGCGCATTTTCTCATTGCTCGCCGTTGCGAGATTGCCGCTCTGGGAAATCACCGCTTTGGAATCGGTTCTTCAAATCATATCCCGATGCACGAGTCACAATTCCCAGCTCGGTTGTCACCCGTCACGTTCAGAAAAAGTGCAGTGGTGTAGTAAATTGTTTGTATGCTTCGCTAGTGGAAAGCCTCGAAGCTCAGTTCGCCTTGCGGTATCCTCATTTAACCGCCCACCCATTCTGAGCAGCGAAGCTATGCATTATCATCAAGTTGTCCCCCTATGGCCTTGACCTCCCATGAGAGGGGCTATCGTGATCTCCCGGCCGTCCTCTACCGCAAATCGTGATAGCGCCTTCGTTCCAATGTGGCGAAAGCGCTCTGGTATCCGTGCCTGACATTCCCCGATGGAGCGTCGCATCACTCGTCAACCTCCATGCCATCATTAGGGCCCTTGGGTGCTGGGGCGACGCCCGTCTCTCGACACCAGGCTACAAAGTCGTCAATGACGCCCGGCCATGCCTGATCCTCCGACCAGAAGCTCAGCGTCTCGTCCTGCATCGTCTTGTCGGCAAACAGCAAAGTCTGGCTCCACATATCCTTGTTGACGCTGCGTGTCCACTTTTCCTTGAGGAATTGTTTCCAAACGTCTAGCCAGTTGACATTCTTCGATCGCCACGGGTGAACCAAAGGATTGAAGAGGATGTCCCAAAAGACAATGGCGTACTCCTTGTCGACGGCCTTTTGCTGGGGCTCCTTGCCCGCCAAGAAAGCACGCTGATACAACTTCTTGAAGTAGGCGGGATCCTTGGTTGCCTGCGAGGCGCAGTAGCGGGCGTATTTCTTGTGCGAGGCCATGTCGGGCTGGGCGCGGTGGTCCCGGTCTTGTGATGCTTGTAACCAACCCTCGACGAAGCCCTTGCGTGTGACCTGTCCCAGTCCTTCGGCGCGTACGATATCAAGCACGACAAAGAGCTCATAGTTCTCCAGGCTGAGACCCAGCAAGTTGAAGTACCCCTCTAGCGACTCAGCGCCCATAGTGTTTTTCTTGGAGTCGGCTTCGAGATCTTGTTCTGTGATGCGGTGAGCATGGGAAACTTCAAGCAGAGTGGGGGAACGAACGACTCAAAAGGCTCTCGAACATCTCGTTGAGTTTGTCCTCGATCTTTTTGGGCTGGGACCCGCTGAAGTCATCTTCAGGCTCGTTGCCTGCGAAGTACCTGTGTGGATTGCTGGTCAGCCTCCCATCTCGAATATTGCAATTCATCCCAGACGGCAAGAACAGCAGCGGAGGGCATATTGGCAAGGACCAACTTCGACTTGGATTTTGCGGCTTTGGGGGCCTTCGCGGCCTTTGGTTTGGTCACCGGCTTGGCCGCCGACTTGGCAGCAGCATTGTTGACTGTCTTGCGCGGGGCGCGCGGCATGTCTGGATCTTTTGTGCTGAGAGTGGGTGGTGGTATTGTTGGAAGTTCGCTCTGCGAAGTGAAATTTTGGAGCTGCCGAGGCAAGCTTCGCTGCGAAGACCGGGAGTGGAAGGCAGAGTCGCTGCTTTCCGTCCCAGATGACTCCGGAGGAAGGTGCGGCTTGCGGGATGAAGAAGGCGGGGCACGCTCCGGCCGTCCGTGGAAACAAGACGTAAACAATCGTGCAAACATGACGCGCGGTTCTTGGGATTCTAAAGATGCCGCCATGTTTCTATGAACTCAATGATTGAAAAGAGAATCGAAAAAAAAAAAAAGATAAAGAATAAACTCCCGACACAGCAGCAGCGGCGCTGCCAACGGTGGGGATCAGAGTTCCAATCGAACCGGCTCCACTAGAGACCATGGGGCCGAAACCTGGAAAGTAGCTGCAACCAGAGCTCAAATGGCTCCAACGGCGGCTCTCCGGGTGCATTAGAAACTTTGTTTCCCGGCCGAAGGGCTAGCTAAGGCGGAAAAGCTTAGGATGGGTGTTGTGAAAAGGGGGAACGGCAGGCTGCGCGGGGCCTCCCGGAATCCAAGGGATGGATGGGGGGGATGGTCCCCTTTTTCTTTTACTCTGCCGCGACATGAACATTATGAGACATGGTGTCGCAATGCCGATCTTTCTTCCAGAGCGCTTCTCCGCTGCGCAGACTTGCACACGGGGCCCCGGACCCCGGGCCCAGGATAGGCAGGATAGTAGCGGGCGGGGGAAATGTGGCCACTCCCTGCCTCCCTGTCAAACGGCCGGCGACAGCCCGAGGAGCTCCAGCAGGCCCGATAACCCCGTATCGTATCTGTTCGAATAGAAAACCAGTAGAGAAAAAAATACGCAGGTCGCAGGCACTCACAGATTGACAGCCGCATCGAGGTTGTAATTCGCATTCTTGAGATACTGTTGCAGCCAAGCTAGCGGTCAGCGAACGAGATAGGATGGAAGGCCCGTTCGATATCGGGCCGAAAGCAGAGGGGGCAGAGAGAAAAGCACGCAGTGCGACGGGGCCCCGAGGGATCCATACCTGTTGCGCGTTCTCCTTCGTCGCATTGGTAACAGATATAAACTGCGAGGCCAGCTTCCGCTGCGTTGTGGTTGACGGCATTGTGTATTAATGATGGATCAGGCGTGGTGGGCACCGCCGTCGGTCGCCGTGATGATTCGCAACGCGTGATAGGGCCGAAAGAAGGCCTCGGCGACAGGGGAAGAGGCGTTTGTTTGGAGCCGTGTCAATCGGCGCGGAACCCGGCTAACGGCGACGTACCCAGCCCTGGCGACGGGGAGTACGAGAGGCAGCCGTCGGATGTTTTCGATCGGAGCCGCTGCGAGGAGCCGTGGGACGAGGAGTCGGGCGGCGTGTTGAGTAGGTCGCCGGTCGGGTGTCGCGGGAGCTTTCAGTTAAGCGCCAGCCCTGGCGGTACCCCTGGCGATAATCTAATATGTGGCTTAAAAGAGCGCGAAAGTAAGGAAACCGTTGGGGAAGCAGCTCGATCGAGAGGGCGATGTGAATGAATATGTCGAAATCATGCCGCGGGGAGGGGAGCAAGTCGTCAGGCGGAAAAGCGAAGTCAGTCGAGGCTGAAAAACGTCATGGCGCCGTGGCGGGGTTTGCAGCTGCCTCAACCTTCCAGGTTGGAGTGGCGGGGAAGGCTGCCCACCGTTCTGGGGTCTTGGCGGCGTCTTAACAATTAACCGCCCACACCACAGACCTTTCTGCATTATCAAACGGCCTATTGTGATGCAACCGAGGCATCTTACAATGCGCATGAGGCCTCTCGAATGGAAGTAAGGCCTCTTACAATAGCAGCAAGGCCTCTCACAATGCAAACGAGGCCTCTCACAGTGTAAGTAAGGCCTCTCGCAATGGCGCCAAGGCCTCACTCCCATGGGGCCAGGGCCAACCACCAGGGGCACGCGTCACGCGACGGTGGAAATCCCTTTGCTATATCATATGCTACCTAAACAGGAGAGAACCGCCTGATTTGAGCGGGTACAGCAGGAGAAGGGAGGGAAACACTCCGACAACAAATAAAGGGTATCGCGACACGAATGTCCCTGTCGGTAGGCGTACTCATACATGCCCGCCTCGTACACACTCCTGAGCACCAAACAAGAAACGTACCTATGTAAAACCGCCCCGCAATGATTAAACATCAAACTTCACCGAATTACGCGCGCCGTCGTGTCGTCCATGGCGCCCCTGTTGGCCGTCCTCCATCTCACCATCCGCATCGGGGTCATCTTTGACCAGCCAGGAAAAGCCGATGGAGCTCGACGTACTCTGCAATCTTTCCACCCCAGGTTTCCGCCTTGTGCTTGCTAAGTCTGCGCCCAGGGGCTTTGGGCTATCCGTTTGAGCGCTTGTGTCCTGTTTCTTCTTCACACAACTCCGCAACCTGAGAGCGCCGTCTCGCACGACGACCTAGTCGCCGAGAGGCATGCCTTCCAGGTCGTCCAACAGGCGCCGCCAGTTATCAGCGAGCATCTCCGAATACTTCACACGCTCCTGCGCCCAGTCCTGATTCCACCGCGAGACGTTATACTGAGTGTGTTGGAAATGAACCAGCTCATCGCGAAGACATTCCTTGACGAATACAGAGCGGTTGTGCTGGTTGACAATGGACTCCTTGTCCTATTGAGATGTGTTAGCGAGGTGCCCAAACTAGGACGCAGCGCGCATGTGATGCGTACGTACCTTGATGATTGCCTCGACTACCTTCTCTGTTTCGCCGGGCTTGACCATACCTTCGGGCTTGGCGCGCAGGGCAGTAAGCTTGGCCTCGTTCGTTGAAATGCGCCGCTCCAGGAAGGGGATGTTGTCCTTGTCGAGCCTTTCCCTCCGCTCGAAGAGGTCGCGGAGGCCGACCAAAGCATCTCGCTGGCGCTTGAGGTCCTCGAGGACACCGGCGTCCCATGCGCGCGCCTCGTCCTCCATCAAGCTTTGTGACGTGCGAAGATGCTTGCTCATCGCTTGCAAGCCGTCGTTCAGTAAGGGCACCTCATTTGGGTCAGTGGCGTATGTGTCGGTGCTGACATCGGTGAGAGAAGTCAGGGACAGCGCAATGCGCGCGTGGTCGGCAGCGACCCCCTCCTGACGCTTCACCAGCCGGTCCATAATGTTGCACACACTGATGTACAGCTCAGCGCTGCGGCGAACACCGTTGCGGGTACGGCTGAAGAGGTCCTCCAGACCCGGGGAAAGGGAGTCCTCCAGGCCAGGGGGGAGGAGGCGACCTTCAAACTCGTCTTGGACCGAAATAGTCGCTTGCTTGCGCCAGACAGAGAGTTCCTGGACTGAGGTCAGAGCTAGCCAGTGGGGAGCTGAGGGGGCAAAAAGACTTACCGTTGGAACAGTGAGAAACATAACCACCATCTGCTCTTGGCCGAGAACAGGATGCCGGACGAGAGCGTTTAGGAATCTAGCCAAGCCACGGCGACGCTTCTCGATAAAAGCACCATCATTCGACAAATGGTTGCCGTTGACTGGACGGAATTAGTAAGAATCTTGGGGCAGAGGCACAGAGCACAAACCAGCAACCCTCTTTGGCGGCAACAGCGGGAGAACTCTGAACGGATACCGCTTGTGGAGGCAGTCCAACAACCAGACAAAGTCGCTGTAGCGTCGGACCACTTTGCTGACTCTCCTCGAACTTGTGACCTCGTAGTTATGGTGCTGAAACAAAAATAATCCCTCCTTCTCTGGCATGAGCGTCACAAGGATGTTCTCCGTCACCGTAGTTCCCGGCCGACCGCTGCCAATCGTCCTGCTAGGAGTCGGTATCGGAGGCGGGCCGCTTGGGGGCTGACCAGCGCCCCCAGGACTGCCGAATGCGTTGTCGATAGGTTGGTTCGCCGGCCCGCCGAACCCCGTCGCTGATGAAGGACTGCCGGGGAAATATGCCCATGTCCCGGTGCTATCTCCGGCTGGGCCGGGGGCTTGACGGACAGACTCGGTAGCCGAGACGATCGTACTTGTGGTAAAGGTGGAGGTCGTCCGACCGGGCATCGCAGCTGGGGGGCTGGTGGCATGAATGCCATTTCCGTTTACATTCGCGGGACCGATTGGGGCGATTGAGGTGATCGGGGCGTCTCCGCCATTTGGTCTCGGCGGCGCTGGTGGATGGTTATGGTTCTTGTGCACGTCGGGCGTGTTCCATGGATCCTCGGGGTAGTCCATCGACGCCTTCCTAAAGCCGCGCGCTTGTTTCGGGGTAGCGTCGCTGGAGAGTCTTGGGGCTTGGGGCGGGGTGACCGGTCGCTGTGGCGATTTGGCGGCCACTTCGGAGGGATGAGGCGGTTTGGGCGTGCTCTCGATGATGCCAGGCAGCTTGGGCTCGGGGAGATCTAATGGTTGACGGCGTGACGAGGTTAGCTCCGGCGGGCAGAGAATCGGGACCCACTCAAGCTCGACGTGGGAGGGAAATTGAGCAACACGACTGGGCAGATAAGATAAGATGGCGATTGGATGCGCACTCACTTCTTCGGCGCTCGTCAATACCATCGAGGGTGACGCTATAACCGTCTTGCGCGAGGCCGACGAGGGCGAGCAGGACATTGAACTCGTTCCTGCCGAGGCCGACATCACCGCCGCTGCCCGGAGCAAGGATACCCATGATACGCGCCTGGTCGTCGGCCCCCAACTTGGCGGCTGCCAGTGTCCGCGCGACGCCCCCAGACGTGACGCGGCCGCCGCTCCCATCCTCGGCCACGACCGCATCAAACGCAGCGACGTAGCTCTCCGGGACATCGGATCCTGGAAGCAAGCTTCGGATCAGATCGGCGCGAGTCTGCTGCTTGCGGGGCGTCGGCAGGTCCCAGGGCGAAGCAGGGGCGCTATCGTCGTCAGCGAAGAGGGCGCTGCTCGTGGATCGGGTCATGGCGGGTTCGTCTTCGAAGAGGGAGGACCGGCTGTCGGCGAAGTTGTTGGATTTGATGGGTGCCGCCTCCTCGGGCGGGGAGCTGCCGAACAGGGACATTGTGACGGGGGGTCGCAGAACCGAACAGGGCGATTGGCGATGGATCCACTGACGATAGTTTTGCAGAGCTTAGTAGCGGCGAGGGTTCACTGATAGAAGAGATAAATAATGGAGGGAAGCAGCTATATCGTATGTATCCAAGAACCGCGACGGCACGGCGCAGTGTCGTAAGCAACTCGTAATGCGGGACGCGGACTCTGATCAAGGGCAAGGAGGCGGATCAATCGCTCGTATGATGCATATTCGTTGCAGACCGGACACAGAGATTCTCGACAGGCGGCCCGACGCGAGGCAGGAGTTGTGAAGCAGTTGCAATCCCAACAGGAGGCGAAGGGCGGGCAAGTCCAATGCACAATCCAGGTCGAACAAGCAAGTGGGAAGACAAGATCAAGCGCAGCTCGAGAGGCCCGCCCGCTTCCGACTGGGGTAGCTTGGAACTGGGATGGTGGGCCAGCCAATGGCGATGAGCCCCGCCAAAGCATGGGTTTCGGTTGTTGAATGCCCAAGCCACGTAGCCGAGGGTTCTCGAGGTTGGCGCCACAGTTGGGAAATCTTAGTTTCACGCTCTGGTTACAAAGTTTGGCGCCAAAGGACGTACTGCAACGGTGCTGCATTGTTTAGATATTATACATGTATATAGAACACTGTAATACAGACTGCGGCAGGCCTAGAACAGCTGCGCGTCCAGTTCGCTCGCCGACTTGATCTTGGCCTTCTTTGCGAATGCCGGCTTCTCGCCCGGCACCTTGAAGTACAAACTAGGCGACTCGCCAGGCTGCAGGGTGTGACTCAGGTACCCTCTGTGCGCGGGGTCTCTGTAGTACTCGATGTCCCAACGGCTGGTACAGTCTGGGAGACGGTAAAAGTGCTTCTCTGACGTTCTCGCCTGCGCCAAAACGCTTTCGACGTGCTCCGCGCCGACAGGCAGTGGCTTGTCGGTGTTAACACTCTCCCCGCTTGCCAGGCGCTTGAGAGATTCCTTGGTGTAATATCGGGTCACGATCTTGCCGCCAGCGTCCTCGATGGCCTTGATAGCAGTGGCCGACGCTCGGGATACCATAATCTCAATGGGCGACTTGAACTGCTCGCTTCCCTTGGCCAGAATCTTGATGCCATCCTTGACCGACCGGCCGATAATGCCAGACTTAATGAGCTCCTTCGGTGTGATGGGCTTCGTCCCGTCGATCCGGCCGTTGTCGATGAAGTCCTGCAGCTTGTCGAGGTTGAAGACAGACATCTCGTCGGACAATCTATCGGGGGAGTCAGCAAGATCACCAGAAGAAGAAAAGGCCGGCGGCGGAAGGGGTGTCCTCACTGGTTCACGAAGCCTCTGCGACCGTGGCTGAAGATCAAGGGCGTCTGACCGCCCTGGAACCAGGGCTTGACTTTTCCGTGGGCATTCTGTCCCTTAGTACCGCGTCCAGACGTCTTGCCCTTGCCGGAGGAGGGACCACGACCTCTGCGGATGCGCTTGTTGTAGGCGCCGGGGTTGTCGGAGAGACTGGCGAGAATCGAGGCGCTCCGTGTCTGTACCGACAGCGCCGCGAAGAGCGAGATCAGGGAGGGCGCGGTCGGCGAGAGCGCGGTCGGCGCCCTGCAGCACCGGGCTGCCTGCGCAAGGGGTAACCGGGGCGGCATCGCGACTATGGTGATGTCAATTGGGCTGGATCGCGGAGCTCAAGATCGAAAATCGGACGAGTTGGAAATTCGTCTGCAGCATTGTCAGTTGGCCTAAGCGCCCGCCAGCTGAGAATGACTAAGCGAATATTCGAGCTTCAGCTCGGCGCTGAGCACTGGGACCCACACAGGGAAGGGGCCCTGCCCCAGCATGATTGCTCGCAGCAATTGGTCAAAAAGCCCTTGTCATACTGCTCCGTACGAACTACAGCATGGAAAGCCACGCCTCCGTGCATTCTCCAAAGACATATTCCGGTGTATTCGAGGCCCTGTTATGATGCATTCTCCAACGGCCAATCCCGGCGTGTTTGCGGGCCGACGAACTTACCTGCGACACCCCCGCTAATTGTCAACAGCGGCCCAGCCAAGATCGCATTGAAACTGAGCAGGGCAGCCCATGGCTATTATTATTATAGGCCATCTCACATACCAAAAAAGCCTTTCTGTGTTCCGAAAGGCCTTCCTGCATCTGAAAAGACATCATCTCTACATTCTGGCGAGGCCTTCCTGCATTTTCAAGAGACCCTCCTACACTCTTCAGCAGCCTTTCCCAGTGGATCCAAGGCCTTTGTGATGCCTTCAAGGCCTCTAACGTAACAATACAGGACGACATCCCGGAACACAAGCGTGTGGGTATTTCGGCAGTGCCTTTTCGCCTGGGGAAGAGAGGCCCTTTCCTTTGGCTGGGGCCTTCGTTCAATCCCTCTGGGACTCGACAGCATCGAAGAACACGTCCTCGGTCTCGTTTTCATCCGTGTCCTCGCCCTCACTTTCGGTGTCACGGCCCTTCGATGCCGAGCTGTCGCCGGCCATCACCGCATCGAGCAGGTGCCGAAAGGCCTCGCGAAGCTCGTCGTTGATGTCTGAGCGTTTTTCCAGACACTGCCAGGCAGTCAACCCATCCTTGTTCTTCCGGCCAACATCCAGCCCTGGCAAGCCATGCTCTGCCAGGATTGCCATGGTTGCGGGAGTTCCGCCGTACGCAACAGTGTGCAACATCGTGGTGCCCTCCGCATGCATCACATGGAGGTGATCCGCTCCATTCTCTAGCAGGAACCGGATACACCTGTGCGCGTTCCTCGCCGTCGCGCTGATGAGCGGCGAGTACCCTTCCTTGACTGTTAACACGTTGACATTCGCTCCCTTCCGGACCAGCGCACGCATGACGTCCACCGCGTCTCTAATGGGGGCGTACAAGAGCCCAGCGCCGGTCTCCCATCCGTCGTCCGGGTCCATGCCGGTGCGGAGCAGCGCCGCCACTGCTGCGGCATGGCCTCTCGCACACGCCAGGTGGAGTGCCGTTTTTCCTATCCTATCCCTGGCGTACGGATCCGCCCCCGCCCGGAGCAGGACTTCAAAGCAGGGCGAAACGATATCCGTGCTGACTGTGGCGATCAGCGGCGTCTTCCAGTTCGCCGTCCGCCCGTTGATGTCGGCGCCAAGAGCGATGAGCTGCTTCGTGGCCGTCACATTCCCGCACCGCGCCGCCCAGAACAAGGGCGTGAGTCCGGCACGATCATGCTCGTTCAGCTGGCGATCCAAATCGGCTTGGCCCAGGAGCGACTCGATGTCCCCAGAGCGCTGTTCAGTCACAACTTGCGTCACGAGCGGCAATTCCAGCTCGTCAATATATCGTTGGATGTTAAACAACCGATACAGCTGCTCGGAGACCTCCTTGGAGTTGGCCTTGGATAACACTGATATTGCGGCCGCCAACCCAGGGGTCATGCCTCCATCGCTTTCTGCATCTGGACTTGCTCCATAGCTCAGCAACATCCTAATCACGTTGATGCGGCCATAGCTGACGGCGGATTCGAGAGCGCTGACGCCGTCCATGTAGAACGCGTCGGTGACAGAGCTTGGGTCTCTCTCCAGGCATTCTTGGAGCAGTGTCATGTTGGAGAGCAAGGAGACGTACAGGGTGCTGCCAGTCGTGTTCTGGACTCGTCTCCTGAGGACAAGCCCGAAAGTCGGCCCGCCCATGGCAGTCTTGTACATCGACATGTACAGGGTATAGCGGATGAGCCAGCTGGGGAAGATGTACGTCACCTCCAGATGTGACCGCCCTCGGTGCCAGCAGCCGATCAGATCGCACTTTGGCCGAACTCCGTACCCTGAGTAGCCGACCGACAGGCCACCAAGAAGACCGCCGAGTGGATTGCGCGCATGGAATCGTGTTCGAGCACCAGAACCACGATGGCACTGGCACAGACAGCCTTGGAAACACCTCACCCGGCTGTATCGAGCGGTAATCGCGACGTGCTCTGGCCCCGGCCGTTGCCATGGTGGCTCTATCGGTTTTCTGTCCAGCTCGGTTCGGTAAAGAGTCTCCACGCTCAACTGACGAGTCTTTTGACCCCACAGCTCTCCTTTCAGAGGGTGTTCCCCTATCACTGGACTGCAGACGGCGGACGTGATACTTTCTACCCCATCCAGAACCAGGTGGACGTTGCGGTGAGTGCTGGTCACGGTTCCACTGTGGAGAGTCAGCGTCTGTCTCGAGGCGAACTAACTGGACAGGGGCGACGCACGCAACGTAGGACACCAAAACGTTGTCGATATTTGACTGGACGTCCCGGATTCGCCGCGTCTCTTCTACGACAGCGGACTTGAGCCGTATCCATCGTGTTCTTTGGATAGTCTTACTCCCGCGTGAGAGCTGTGCTGCATATCCGGTCAACTTTTCCAGGGACGAGGCGGCCTGGCCAAGCTGGTGCTCCAGAAGCAAAATGGTTTCGAGAGAAGAGTTTGGCTGGCTTCCCTCCTGCATATCCCAGCAGGTGTCCTTGACCCGCTCCAGGGCGACGTTTAGGAAGGCGACTCGGTTGTTCATCTCGAGGATCTCGTCGGGCGCGTGCCTCCATGCTCGGATGCTCTTCATGAGCGCCTTAGAGAGGTTGAGGCCGCCATCGAGAAGGTTGACTGTGGCGCCTGCGACGCCGAGGGCCGTGACGGGGTCCATCCCGGCGGTGCGGTACCTGTGTGCGCTTCTTTCTGGAAGGAGTTATTGAAAAGTAAGAATCCCAGATCCCAAAGGCTTGGTATGCGGGAAGGATGGCAGCTCCAGCGGCAGGGCGGGTTTGTCCAAAGCAGCTCGGCACGCCCTTATTACCCAGTTCGCGGTCTTGCTGCGCCGCCAGACCGGCAACAGGACAGGCGCGCGGTGATTATTTTAGCTGCATATCCCGAGATGCATCCAAGAAGTCCGAGTGCACTACCCTCTCCCGCGAGTGTGGGTGCGATGTCTGGTTTTGAATTGCGTCTCTATTCTCTCCGAGGGGGCTATAGCAGGCGCCACTAGACGTGCGGTCCTTTTTTCTCCCCTTGTCGTGCGTATCCCACTCAGAACCAAGTTTATTTTCGTTCCGGGTAATACTACCGTACCTTTGTCAACTACCAACGGGAGTCCCTGGAAGGCGGGCGGTGCGGCATCGGGGTAGGACTAGCTCGGGAGCGCAAGCGCGCGAGTGTCCTCAATCCTGCACTGATGCGGCGCAGACGCCGTTGGTTGGTCAGCACCGTTGGTTTGGATGGGCGGAACTGCGGCAAACCCAGGGAATATAATACCTACCGTGACACGAGTGGCAGTGACAGCCAGTGTGGGTCGATGGTCCGATGCGGCCGTTGGTTTAGCCTGTCAACGCTGTGCTTAAAATGGCAATGCCGTGCTACCATCATCGTCGGAATTGGGAAAGGTGCGAGGAGATTGACGAAATAGGAGCCCAGCTGGAACAAGTATGACCGAGAATGACAAGAAGGAGGTGATCAGCTTATTTCACTCACAGGGCTGACGATGCCAGAACTCTCGAACTCATGCAACCTCTGTGCCAAAGGACGCATCACCAACGTCGCCACCCATGGTCTCGATGGAAACTGGCTTGGTTCCACTCTGGAAGACTGTCCCGGCATGTGTCATTCTCTCTTTTTTTTTCTCTCGCAAGTAATGCATCTATCAGTGCGAGTTTAGGCCTTGTTGTTCTATTAGGTATGAGATGTTCTGGGGTTTCTTCGATGCATTTTTCGCAAATGCGCTCTTCTTCCCAGTAAAAGCTTCAGGTTGCAGTTCATCATTGAGTACACTTCAAACCCAAGCACCTCCTTCGCGCCGCATTTCCTCGAGCTCGCTTGGTCTAGATACTTCACCTATCACTTGTTGATGGGGCGGAACAACTACATTGAAAGCGGAAGGCGTAGCTTGGTTGCGTCGTCATGTTCGGCCGTCATTTTGACATGACGCTGCCTCACTTCTCCATCCTGGTTACCGGTATTCTCAAGAGAACCTTTCCCGCCTTACAAACTCCCAGCAGCGCTCAGTCCCGGGGGTACGGAACATGTGTTTATCCAAATAGCCCCTTTCCCAGTCTGGGGCCTCCCTCGCGCATATTAGAATAGCCGCTTGTCAACCACGCGTCGGCACCTACTTGTACCAATTCCTTGGCTATGCTGTACCCAAACTTGTCGAGGTTTAAAAGCATGGGTGCACAACCGCCCCAATCGCCAACGAGCGCTATCCCCGTCCAACATGCAGTTCTCTCAGCTGTTTATTTCCCTGCTCGCAGCGGTGCTAGCTGAGTCCCAGCTGGACAAATGGGCTAAAGCGGCTGGGCTCAAGTACTTCGGTACGGCGATCGACAACCCGTCACTGAACAACCAAGCGTACATGAAAATCGCGCGGGACAAAGACGAATTCGGCCAGATCACGCCAGCCAATGGCCAGAAATGGAGCAACACTGAGTCCAGCCAGGGGCGCTTCAACTATGGCAGCGGCGATGCCATCGCGAATGTCGCGAAGCAGACCGGGCAACTCCTCAGATGCCACACGCTCGTGTGGTATAATCAGCTTCCGAGCTGGGGTGAGAAGTGTTGTCGTCTCATTATCACTCGAGGCTTGCTAACACCTCTCTCCTATCCAGTCAGCAGCACCTTCAACCGCGACCAGATGCAGCGCATCATCACCGCACACATCCAAAACGTCGCCGGCCACTACAAAGGTCAATGCTACTCCTGGGACGTCGTCAACGAAGCCTTCGAAGACGACGGCAAGTTCCGCCAAAGCGCGAGTCCGTCGCCCCTTTTTCTTCTCCTCTTTCTTTCCCCTTCTTTCTTTTCCCCCCCTCCCTTGTTAACCATGTGGTTAAACATAGTGTACCGCGCCATGGGCCTCTCCTACATAACCCACTCCTTCCTCACCGCCTCCCTCACCGACCCCACCGCCAAGCTCTACTACAACGACTTCAACATCGAGCGCTGCTGCAACGCCAAGATCAACGCCACCCTCGCCATGGTCAAGGCCGTGCAGGCCGCCGGCGCCCGCATCGACGGCATCGGCATGCAAGGGCACAGCCGCGTGGGGAAGTCGCCGTCGAAGCGGGAGCTGATGGACACGATGGCGCGCTTTGGGGAGCTGGTGGCGGAGGTGGCGTTTACGGAGGTGGATATCAGACATACGAAGTTGCCTGTGGGGGAGGCGGAGAGGGAGCAGCAGGCGAGGGATTATGGGGAGGTGGTGGGGGCTTGTTTGGAGACGAGGGCGTGTGTGGGGGTTACGGTTTGGGATTGGACGGATCAGGTGAGTTCTGGGGGTTGGGTTGGGTTGAGGGGAGTGGGGAGTGCTGACATGAGTTGCGTAGTATTCGTGGATCCCGGGGCAGTATCCTGGTGAGGGGGAAGCGTGTTTGTGGGACAAGAGTTATAATAAGAAGCCGGCGTATACGAGTGTTCTCAGTCTACTTCAGAGCGCTGCGTCGGCGGGGCTGAGGGGTACAGCTACGCCGACTGTGGTTGCGACGGGGACGGGGATGATGACGGTGGCGGCGATGGTTACTACTCAGACGGCGTCTGTGAGCTGATGGGTCACAGGTGTCCTCGGAGCTTTGTTAGTTATTGTCAGAGGAACAATGGCATTGTGTTGTGGGTCTCTTGTTCGACGAGTTCCCTTGGTGAGAAAAGGGGGTAATGCAAGTCTGCTTTGAAGCCACGGGCAAACCCGGATTCTCAAGCACTTAAACTATGGCGCTGTATTTTCGTAGACCCAAAAAGGAGGGGGAACCCAAGAAATACAATGGCAATCTGAGCGCGCACGTCCAGTTTCACAAGCTCAGCCGGTACGATTCTGGGTACTCGCTTCTTGTCGATGAAGTTGCCAGGCGTGCGCAGGGCGTTTTCCTCTGGGTTTTCCTCGTTGTTCGCGATCTTATGGAAGGCCTAACCTACAATGATACGATCAAGACGATGCGCAGGCGCCTTGAGGGGTTTCCGGAAACCCTTGAAGAATTCTTCCGGCACATGCTCAACTCTGTGCCCAAGTTTTACCGGATCCAAACTGTGAGGGCACTTCAGGTTGCCATGTCAGTCGACTATCCCCTGCGGCTCATGACCTACAGCTTCCTAAACGGCGTTGAAGACGACGCAAACTTGGCTGGTCGGCAGGACCGCTGGCCTTGCAACAAATACGAAATAGCTCGAAGACAGGACACGATGCGTCGGCGGCTAGCCTCGTGGCGCAATGGACTGCTCGAGGCCACCGGCACGGACCTTGATTCGAAGGCCTTTCTCACATGCCGAGTGGATTTCCTCCACCGGACCGTTCGAGACTTCCTCGTATTTGAGGGCGTCAAAGGGATCACAGACAGTCCCCAGGAGGATCGATGCGAGACCTGGGTGCTTCTCTGTCAAGCTATCATGCTGCTATTTAAGCGAGCACCTGAGGACGTCTTCCCTCCCACCTCTACAGCATCTGCCACAGCCGAGGCTGAAGATGCCACGCATGCCTGTTTGGATGAGCTTTGCTATTTCGCCAACAATGCTATCTCCAGCGGCGCTAATCCGGACCTGATTCACGACATCCTGATAAAGGCTATGAACGCTGCCAGCTCCATAGAGAGTCTGGCGTCGCTTCTCAGCTTGCTGCATCCCACTGCGTACGAGAGCAGTCGCCACGCCGCGTCGTTGATGCCTGGGGGTGGACGGCTAGGTAGTCGAGCACTATTCTCATCGGTGTCAGATCTACCCAGATAGTAGCAAACGGCATGACCGGGGTGACCAGCAAGACCAACGCAAGACTTCAACATACCCATATACCCCTTCCGACTCAATATCTCCTCCTCTATCACGCGCGGTCCTTCTGAAAGCGGATCCGTAACAGAACTCGGATCCCACACAGCCTTCTCCGCAACCCGATTTATCTCAGCTTCTTCCTCGTTTGACACATTCGGCACAACCGCCTCCGGCCACGCGGGCTCCTCCTTCCCTTTTTCGGTCACGACGGTGGCGTGAGAGGCGGGAACTGACCATCGCACGTACCCCTGGATCTCCCCCGTTGTATCCACGGCCTTTTGGTGCCGCGCGGTGGCTCGATTCCGCAACAGGTTGCGTGGGTAGCGCAGTGCAATTTGTGAGATGTGGTATTCAAGTGTGCGGTGTTGCCATTCGAGGCGCCAGTGGGGGGTCGGCCCAGAAGGCGGGGATGTTGTTTGCTGCGAGGACATGGTGACGTTTGCGATTGAGAAGGGATTAAGACTGTTGGGTGAGTCCATTGATGGTTTTGCTGCCATTTCTGTTGTCATCGTTGATTGTGTTCGGGAAGTGTGTAAGTGGGTGTTTGAGAGGGAAGAAGTGTCTCTGGAATTTCTAACTGGCGTTGTCGAGATCGATTCTGTGCCTCTTATGTACAGGTAGGCGCGGGCTGGGGATCAACGGCGATCCGATCGGCACGAAATGCACTTCAGTGCTCTTTATCCCCTTATTTACCAGTCCGACATGCGCCGCAGTAAATCTCGGGGCACGTAAACCTGCCCTAAGTGGAAGGAGGTAACAAGAAAAAAGGAGATAGAAAAGCCCCTCTCCGAGCGCCGGGACCGGCCGAAGCAAGGCTGCCGTCATTGCATCAAGTCCCGCCCGTTGGCCAAATCTTCTCATAGAATGTGATGCCCCTCAGTCAGCTCCCTCGGGGGCTGAAAGGCGCCATAGAAGGCCACCCGGCCCTCCTGCAGTCGCTTGTACAGCTTGTCGCCTTCCATCTCGTAGCGTTGCACATCCGACACCATTTGCACGAAGGACGCAAAGCCCGCAACCTTGGCGGTACGAGCCTCGCCTGCTTGGCTCGCACTCAACACGCAAACTGGCGTCCCGCTCTGTCCCCCCCGCACGCCGGCGTCGTTGCGAACCCGGTAGAGGATGGACCGTGCTACCAGGGATGTCCATGTGCTGAGCTCGTCTCGGGCGTCCGTCGTGGCTGAACTACTGCTGCTCCCTGAGAATACGCTCCGGAAAGAGCGGGGTTTGGTCTCTTGATGTATGCGGAATATCCCCTGTCCGACAATCTGCAAAGGCAAATTAGTCAGGAGCTGACGATATGACGGAGGCGAGCTGGAGTTGGGGTGTAGTGCCTACCTGGCAACGGGTATCGGTAACCGCGATGCTCCTAGCTTCTCTGGGCTCGCCGTCCCCGTCAAGAAGCACGAGGTTGGTAGCGTTGTACTTGATCCCCATCCACTCGTGCCGATCTAGCCACATTATCGTGGAGACGCCGGGTCTCATGGCCGAGGCGATATGACTGACGTCAATGAGGGAGATGTCGTGCGCGAATCCGATTGGGAATGCCCGAGGGCTTGGGTCAAAGACTTTGGACAAGCCGCCGAGCTTTACCGTACGAGAGAGTGTTAGCCATCCCGCACAAGTCTAGGCTGATGTTCCCTAGATGGGATAGGTGACTTACATCGGTGGAGCTGCGGGCCATCTGGGCCCCTGCCGCATGGATCCAGTTCGCATTTTCAAGCGGTATTGTCTTTGAAGCGGATACAGCCTCTGTGAAAAATATGCGTCGGAACGGTCGCATAATTAGACCTTGCCGTGCACGCCTGTTTCTGCCACTAGCATACCAACCTTCCCCTCATAGCGGTTCTTCAACCTGACGTCCCTTATCGTGGTGCGGACAGAGCTTCCGAGAGTCCGCTTGAAACGTGAGGTCGCCGTGCTGTCCTCAACGACGGCCGTCCCATTGCTATCGATGCGGACGGAACAGCTGCTGTTGCTCTGGCACCCGCTCGCGACCCGCTTGGCTGCTGTATCGTGGGGGCAGAGGTCGAAGTATTGTCTGGGTTATAATCTCCCGTGGGATACAAAGATTGCCGGATAAAGCTGACCTTGAGGCCACCGAACTCGCAAGGCAGCGTCGACAGCCCGTCCTCGTAGTCGAAGTCGTCCGGCACAATGACTTGCAGGTCGCCGTTGATGAGAACATAGAATCCAATCGCTTCCGTGAATAGAGCGAATATTTCCAGGGCCGTCTCCTCT
>Ga0247770_1000307_pt1 | contig 48070 bp, 33 predicted proteins | sample UWRJL136409B6_FD_179943 | JGI IMG/M metagenome (GOLD analysis project Ga0247770, IMG submission 179943) | Plant litter microbial communities from Arlington Agricultural Research Station in Wisconsin, United States - UWRJ-L136-409B-6 | ecosystem: Environmental > Terrestrial > Plant litter >...
AAATAATCGAATTAAGTTGATTATGCGACAAGGATATGGCTTTTCTAATTTTGACAATTTTCGAGCTCGTGTATTAGCTTGCTTTTCTAATTAGATAAAAATATCACCGTAAGTTCCAGAGAGCCGGCTGATCTCTTTCTGGTTGGAACTATATCCTTAGCGTTATATTAAATGCAGCTTCATAGTAAATTGGTATTACCAAGGATCGTATGAGCCTTTAAGGGTCTTGCCGTCAATAGGAATTACCGGCGCTCCTGCTACCTCAACTATTGATTCTATCCAAGGTCGAAAGCATTGCTCAAATACTTTGGGATTAATGCGTTCAATCGACGAGTCGAAATGTATCCGCACTCGGGATACCTCCTGGTAAAGCTAAAAACTGCTCCAACCATTCACCTTTACTTACTCCATAATTTTCCATGTCTTCCCATCCGTTACCTCCTGCAATCACTGACAATATTCCGATCATTAAAATATCTGTTAATACATGAACACGGGTTCTTGCTACACGGGGGTCTTTGATTTGGGCAAATACTAATGCCATTTTTTCTGTCAGTTCAGTTGCCGCTCGCTATACTCAATTTTTTTGACCTTTTAATCCTGTGTTTGTCAGAGGTGAAACCTGATGCCATAAGACCGACCTGCTAAGTAAGATAGAAACTTTGTACTCACCAGTCTACTAGATAACATCTCCGAGCCTCAAACGATATCTGTCATTATATAAATGTGCCAAATAATCTGTATTTTTAACTACCCAATTAGATGCGCTTACCCTGCATAGACAACCTTTTGCAACGAGTGTCCCATTACTGATTTTGCCGTTATCAAAAGCGACTACCGAAGCATAATTCAAGGCATCACGGTAAGCTAAAGCAGTAGGAGACAGCAGAGCTTTTTGCTCGGCATCTAGATTCAGCTTTACTTTAGCGGTAATTATTTGGGTCATTTCTTCAGCAAACTCTAAATTTTTTGTAACTGCTGAAGATAAAAGATGCAAGGCATATACGAGGAATTTGCCGATCTCCTCATCCAGCCCCGTCGCGATGTTTGAGCGTTGAAGAGTCAACACGTTATACGGCTGGAATCGTCGCTTTGATCGCATTCCTCCCACCACTGACGAGCATCGCGAGTACGATCGCTGTACAGTGGGGGCATCCTGCTGTTTCAGGTGAAGAAGTTCGCAACGGATTCGCTCAACGGATGTAACGGAGGTCAGGAAGGAGGAAGGAGGAAGAGGGAAGAAGGAAGATTAATTCCCCATTACCAATTCCCCATTACCTATTAGCAATGACTAATGACTAATGACTAATGACTACTGACTACTGACTACTGACTATTCTTTCACTCGCACGTCGATGACGCTGGCGTTGAAAATGTACTTTTTGCCTTCAAGCTCTAGCGTAGTACCAATTTTTACTTTCGTATTCCCTAAAACCGGGCCATTTTCAGTAAGTTGACCTTTTCCCTCTAAGGTAAACATCATATTTTTGCTGAAGGATTCTTCTTCTCTGGGATCGGGGAGAGCTTTCAGAGTGCCGTTGGGCTGAGGAACTGCTAGGGTTCTGGTGAGAGTTTTGACAGATTTGATGGTAATCTGACCGGAGGGTTGATTGCGGATTACCACATTGATTGTATCACCGGATTTGAACAAATCTTGAACGTTTGTCCCTTTGAGACCGATCGCAATTGCATCAATCTCTACAGGTTTGACACTGGTGCCGACTTGGGCGACGGAACCGCCAGAAGTGCCGGGAAAGAAGAAGATTCCGACTGCAACTAGCAGTACGATCAGAGCGGCACCTACGTCTAGGATGCTGAGTTTGCCGAACAGCCGGCCTTGAGAATCCAAAATTTTCATAAATCGCCTATTATACTGATAGCGACAGGAGTATGTTTACAAGCTCAGGACTTACGCAGACATTGATAAAAAACAGATGCTGCCAAATATCCGCTACCGCTGGCAATGACATACGTGATTGATGCGTAAGTCCTGAAGCTAAAAGATATTACCACAACGATCGCCCAAAATCCGCAGGACTTGGGCTCGATCGGCAGAAGGCAGTTGACGGCGGTTGGTTGGCCGCGGGCCCTGTCGCCCGGAAGCTGGCGGGGCGGTTAAAAATGTGGAAAAAGCTAGAATAGCAACTAAGCAGCCTCAAATTGCGTCTGCCTATTTAGTGACTTTTCGAGTTTTTCCTAAACTTTTATCTAACTTCTCCCACGTATCAATCATGTTAAAAAGTTTTTGGTTGACTTGCCGGCGTACCGGAGGCCGGGGGATTTATCTGTTTCTGTCGTTGGTTGTGGCTGCGGGTATCTGGGTGGTTTCCCCGGAAGCAACTCAAGCATTTTCTTTGCCTGAACTGATTTTTCGGGGCATTCAAGTTATTCAATTGTCGAATATGTCCGATCGCCAAGAGGTGACTATTGGCCGACAAATTAATCAGCAGTTGGCGAACAGCGAGTTTAACATTGACCGCGATCGCGCCACTACACTATATATCAACCGCATCGGTCAGCGACTGGCTCAAGAAAGCACTCGCCCGAATATTCCTTATACTTTTCAAGTGATTGACGACGACACTATTAATGCTTTTGCGACAATGGGCGGTTTTGTTTATGTGAATAAAGGTTTGATGGCGGCGGCGGACAATGAGGCCGAATTGGCAAGTGTCATCGCCCACGAAATCGCTCACATTAGTGCTCGCCACGCGATTCAACAAATGCGTCAAATGGCAATCGCCAGTGGTCTAGCTTCGGCGACAGGGCTCGATCAATCTCGGGCGGTTCAGATTGGGGTGGAATTGGCTTTGCGGCGCCCCCACAGTCGCCAAGCTGAGTATGAGGCGGATCAGTTGGGATTGCAAACTATGGGGCGATCGGGCTACGCTCAATCTGGGATGGTTGATTTTATGAAAAAATTGCTCAACAAGCCTTCTCCTCCGAGCATTTTGAGCACTCACCCGGCTACTGCCGATCGCATAGCTGCTCTAGAGCAGGCGATAGACCCGGATCTCGAAAGCGGTGAAGGTTTGAATAACGCAGCTTACAGGCTAGAAATCCGCAGGCTTTTAGGATCGTAGCAATTTTAAATCAGTCAGGCGCTCTCTTGTCTTATCTTCTCTTTTCTTACTTCGCGATCTTCGCGTCTTCGCGGTTCGTTAAAAAATAAATCCAGTTAGTAGGGTGTGTCAGAAGCAGGTTAATTTCCATTTAATCGATCGGACTTAAACTGACGCACCCTACAACTACAAATTGATTTAACGCTCCTTTTGAAAAACACGGTTGATCGCAGGTTTTGGGGGTGGAATCTGCTGCTGCTTCAATGGTCTGACAACTTCGTCAAGCGGCAAAATTCGGACTTGATGGTTAAATACATTTACTTGATAAACTCTGCGGTAGCTGAGGTCAAGTCCTGTCAGCCAGCCGCTTTTGTGATGATAAGCACCCGTGTCAATATCCAACCACCCTTGGCCCCTGACTAATTCCCCGGGTCTGACGCCCTCAAAAGTAAAAGTGATCGTGTGACCCGTAATAATCAATTTATTGGGAAAATAGGGTTTCGATATGGTGTGAAATTCCTTACGAATCCAACAGAGTTGTTCGCTCGACTGCTGGTCAATTGGCATATGGGGGTGGACGCCGGCGTGAACCAGCCAAATGTCCCCTAAGTCCCGGTGGGTAGGGAGCGTTCGCAGCCACTCTAAGTGTTTGTACGGCATCATCCCTGTATCTCTGTAACTCGCTACTGTGGCATCACCGCCGCTGTACAGCCAAGATTGCCACGCTTGCATATCCATCGGCGCCCCCGACAAAGCCTCCAGCATCAGTTGCTCATGGTTGCCCAGCAGAGTTTGGTAGGGGCTTTGCTGGACAAAATCTAATACTTGAGCACTTTTGGGGCCACGATCGATTAAGTCTCCCAAAAAATAGACGCGATCGTCCGAGCCGGGGGCAAGTGCCTCTAGCAGGGTCATTAAGCCGTCGTGATGCCCGTGTACGTCCCCGATAACAATGCGCCGATGCTCCATTGTGTTTATCCGCTTCCCTGAATCAAAAGCCAAATCTTTAGCTTATAGCATCTGATGTTGGTGCTATTTGCCTCCCCTCTTTTGCGGTGGAGGGGTGTAACCCATTATACTGCTTTATATAAAGATTCTGTAAAGTTCACCAGTATCTGTTTGCGTATCTAGTGATATAAACACAGGCAAGCGGTTAATTGTGGTTCTGCAACTGCTGTTACTGAGCCAAAACTTTGAGTTATTTCACGCTGTAGGATGCGTCAGCGATTAGCCGATGGATTAAGTCGAAAATAATCCTAGCTGATGCACCCTACTATACGATCGAGCGTCTTCGGCTGTCACTGAGTCAAAGCTTTGAGGAATGTCTGGAGCTCTGCCAAAAAACCTTTCTTTTTGACAGGTTTTGCAGGTGTGGTGGAGTCAGCATCGGCGCTTGGGAGTGAAGCGGCTAAAATTCGCTCTAAATCGTCTCCCACAGGTTTTTGGGCGGTTTCAGAAATTAGTTCGTATTCGTTGTTTTTTTCCAGCCAGACTTGCCAGGATTGGGGGTAGCAGCGGAATAAAGCTGCTGTGTCTAGGGGTCTGATGTAGTAGCAGCATTCGATTTTGCTGAGGAATCGATCGCGCAGTTGGCGGCCCGCATAGCCTATGCCTATGGTAGCAACATCTTCGAGGCGCGGGTTAAGTAGAATTACTGGGCGACCGGCCGCAGCTATGTAGAGTTTTTCTACTTGGGCTACTTCTACAGCCGCTGGGTTCACCAGCAGGAACAGTTCGTCTTCCGGTGCTATTTTATCTTCAACAGGAGTGCGACTGCTGCCCAAATCAGTGACTTTAAAGGGTGTTTCTCCCCAGTCGCGGCGGGCGAGGGCTGCAGCACCGGTGTCTGGAAAAAAGACTTTGACTCCGGGGTAGATTTCCTCAAATTCTGGGAGGAATTCTTCGGTGATAGACTGTGCTTGCAGTGCGATTTCAGGAAATACTAATTCGACTTGCAGTAGAGTTTTGCCGTCCGAGAGGGCGGCGGCGGTTGCAATGCGCGATTGGGCGATCGCGTCGTTGAGATCCTTGGGCAGTTCTGTCATTAATCTTATTGTTTTTACTCGACTTCTCTCAATCCAATTTTACCTGAGATATTGCACCATTCTCAATTACCTGTTTAGGAACAGGCAAAATGCCTGTTCCACAAGAAAATTCACTCTTTGTGGAACAGGCATCTTGCCTGTTCTTGAGCAGGGTGTAAGATGTAAGTTTTACCCCATTAAGCAACAAAAGCTAACACCGACACAGGCGAACCGGAACCTCCCAAAAAACGCAAGATTCCGATAACTAAAGTGATGTCAGCCGCAGGTAAAAAGTCGAGATTTGCCAGATTTTCCAGAACTATTCGCTGCTTTTCCAATACCAGTTTGTTAACCGCAAAACTTTCATCTCGCCCGGTATCTACTCCGTGAGTGTCGGTTCCAACTCCGGCGATCGAGCGTTCTTCTAGCAAAAATTGAGTGGCTGCTTTGCCAAATCCGGGAAAGTGGCAAATCCCGCGATCGTCTCGGTTAAAAAATGCTTCCTCGTTATCCCATTTTTCTTGCCAGCCAGTATACAATAAAACTATATTTCCCGGTTCTATAAGTTTGTGCTGCCGTTCCCAAGTCAATATATCATCAATTGTTAAAGTGTAGTCGGGATTGGCAAGGCTTTGCTCTCGAATGTCGATCGCAATTGCAGGGGAAACTAGCGACTGCGGCGAATAACTATCAATGCTGGCGCCTCCTGCATAAAAGCTGTTGGGTGCGTTGATGTGAGTGCCGCTGTGTTCTCCCATTGAGAATTTTCGCAGGAAATAGCCGTTTTTTTCTATTTGAGAGACTGTGGCAATTTCTGTGGCTGGATCTCCGGGCCAGATGGGAATATTTGGGTGGATTGAATGGGTTAAGTCTACAATTTGGCTGTAGGCGATCGTTTTTAACTTATTTGAGTTAAAGTTGCTTGTCATCAGGTAAAATATATCTATTATTTATTAAACACAGTTGATTTTTTGATTTTCTGCTATTTCAATCTAAAATCTCAAATCTCAAATCTAAAATTCGCTTAGTCGATCGAGCGTTGCTTCCATCACATCCTTTGTTTGCCCGGAAACAGTATACACCAAAGCTTCTCGATAAACTCTCCCGGCCGGGTGAACAATACCGTTAGCAGCACCGCTAGAAACTGCAACCGCAGCGTGCCCGCAACGCACCGCTAAATCAATGGCTTGAGCTCGCAGCGCTAATTGTTCTGCTTTCGAGCTATGTTGAGATTGTTGGAAATTCTCTTTTAGCCGATCGAGCTTGTGCTCTAGTTTTTGGCAAGCCGCCACTATAAAAGGTGAATTTTTAGCAGCCGCCGCTGCTGCAATTACATCCAATCCCGCTCGAATACAGCCAAAAGTACCCGGAACAAAATTCAGTATATTTTTGCTGTCGTTTTCCGAAATCCACCCGACAGGTTTAACCGAAATTATTTCCGATTCGTGCAGCCACCAATTATCGAGAGTTGCTGTCACAGTATTAGTCGAGTTCATGGCGATTAATTGCATGATGTCGCTGAATGTTATTTTACCATATTCGCGTTCAATATTGGCAAAAGGTAGCAAACCGAAAACAGCGCGCTCGTCAGGAAGTACCGCAGCTACAATAAACTTTTGAAACAAGCCAAAACCTGTTATCCAAGGAACTTTTCCTGACAGTAAATAGCCATCTTTTGCGGGAGTGGCGGTGACTGCCGGATTGCCCGATCGCCTCAAATGCGAAAACCCAACACCCAAGCGTAACTCTTTTTGGGCGATCGCGGGCAAGTATCTGCTTTTTAGCTTTTCATTGTCGCTGTTGGCAAGCATGGAAGTTGCGCTGTGGTGCTGAGTTTGCAGAAAACACAAAGCACCGGAATATCGAGCCGTCAATTCCTGATATTGGTAAAAAATCTCCGGTGCAATTTCGGCGCCGCCCCATTTTTGGGGAACTCGCAACGCTAACAGCGATCGATCTTCCAATCCAGCAACTGCTGTTTTCAGCACTTCCGAGTCGCTGTCGATAATTTCCGCCTCGGGTGCAACGCACTTTTTTAGGTAATTTTCTGTGCTGTTGAGAATATCTTGGTAATCCATTTTTTATAATTGTTTTATAGTGATTTTTACCATTACTTCGGAAAGTTTCGTAGCCCACGCATAGGTAGCTAGAAACCCGGTTTCTACAAGTTTTGCGACGAGTCACGATAAATCTACGAAGAAATCCGGTTTCTGAGGTCATTTTAGAGTTAGTTTTATTCAAACTTCTGTGGGGGCAGAAAATCGCGCCCCAAAACTAAGTATTTAAATACTGCTCGCAATTTCTAACTAACAGTAGGGTGCGCACTGGGTACCGTATCTTTGAATGCTGCACGCAATTTCTAACTTACGAATAATATATTATAAAACAGGCCAAAAAAACAGCAAACACCTATACTAAATATAATAAATAGATTCAACAGCAATGAAAACAATGAACCTTTCTAAATTGATGTTGATTCTAGTGGTAATTATTTTTTGTGTGATGTGCTTTTTTGGTATGATTGGTGTGGGTCTAATTAATAGTTTAGATTGGAGCGGATTCATGTCTTATGTTAGTTCTAACCCTTGGGTTAGAGTGCCGATGGTTGTAGGACTTATACCTGTGTCATTACTTGTACCTCTTTTTTTAATAACACCTTTTTTTATAATATCTAGTATAATGTCCGCTGTTAATAAATCACGAGGTGGAAATAGATAAGTTGGAAATTCCGAAGATGTTTGACCTTCTCAATTAGGAAATACTCAATTCTAAATCAAAGGATAACCCGTCAAAAGTACATTTTGACCTAAGAATTTATCTTCATGGTGCTAGTATTTCAGCGTTTTCTTGACTCCGAGTTTGCTTGGCTCAAAGATAGAGACCATTCCACAGAATTTATGGAATACTGTGTAATACTCTTCCCCACTATCAAGATCGTGCCAAAATCTTTGGTTGTGCATTGCTTCTCTTGGATAATAGCCAAAGGTGTACAGTGCAATTTCCTTTTTCATTATACCCGAAATAATCATAAAGTAAATCTCTTCCAAAAAGCAGATAAATACCTCTTTTTCCTGTTTTGTGACTGATATGCTGCTAGAGCTATCATGCAAAAGCTCACAGACTTTCTGGATTGACTCGTTCTCATCGAATCTTTTGCTCATCTCATGATACTTCTCATATCTACGTATCCTATTGAGTTCTACGAACTCAATAATGCCTTTGATAAAAGCTAGGAGTCCTATTAGTCCACCAATAGCTTCAATCAAGTTTTTCATGATTATATATCAAGTGGGAAGAGATGATAATTATTCCCTATTATACTGATGATCGGCAAAAAAGTCATAATGGGATTCACCAGTATTTATACTCATCGCAAAAATAACACGCTCCCAATGAAAACTCAACTCGATCGCCTAAAAAAGTTTTTAGGTATCCTGTGTGCGATCGCCTCCATAACAGTCTTATTCCACTCGACGATACCGACTGTAGACGGCGCAGTTTTTGCACAGGAAGGCTCAACTATATCCGGACAAACCACCGTAGCTTTTGCACCCAACATACCGGGCGGCGGATTAGACTTTCACGAAGCAGCAGGAGGACACACTTTAGAGAGACACGTTGGCAAAACAGAAGCACAACTAGCACAGCGACTCGCAAGCGAAACGAGAATTTCTGCCGCATCTTCCTTTACTAACCGTTCCGTCGCCGAAGTGGCTATTGGGGAAGCAATGAACAGAAATCAAAATGCGATCAACTCCTGGGTGAAAAGTCGCGGCAATCGTTATACGATCGACTACAACGCCAACAGAATAATTGGCATTACTCTGCGTCGGCGCGCATCCAAAGCAACTTCAGCATCTCGCCTCAGAATCATCCTCCAGCGCAGCGCCAAATTACCTCCCGGATACTTTATTCTCACAGCCTATCCCGAATGATCAATCAATTTCCTCATTTAACCCAATTTTTCAGTTCCTACTTTCACCAAGACTGGCCGCTAGAAGCTGACATTCCCAGTGATGTAGTGAACAACTACCGCAGCAGCGAACCGCCCGCAAGTGTTGAAGCTGCATCGCAAGAACTCAGAAAACTGCTAGAAATGCCGATCGCCCCAGCCGATTTAGAAGCATTCATCCTCGATGAATTAGGGTGTTACTACGACCCTAAATCCGAAAATCAAACAATCAGAGAATGGTTGGAATCCGTGCAAAAATCTTTGACAAATCCCAGCTAAACTCTATATGTTTGTAATAATGCGGCTATATATTTATAAGGACACGGCACTACCGTGTCCTACAAGTTATCCACAATTCAATAGGATAGCTAGCTCACTTGCTAACCGTCAATAAGTAGCCTTCGTGGACGTTGAAATTAGGGATAACATAAGGCAAGCTGCCGCTACCAACCGAAACTTTTTCTTCTTTAACGGTGACAAGCTTTTGCACTGCTCCTTCTTCATTATTGGGAATCTTTTCTAATTTTAGGGTGATTTCCTGACCCCTTTGAATACCTAGCTGCTCCAAATTCCCGAGGCTTAATGTTACCCTTGTTGCTGAGGAATAATTGCGGTCGAAATAACCTAAAAGTATCTGTGCTTTACCTTCAGGATTTGACTTGCTGGCTAAAGCGACAAGGCGATCGTTATTTGACCGACTCCGCACCCGCGAATTAACTCCGTCAGCATAAGCTTTGTAAGTCCACCAAGCGGCTCTCGGCTCAAAAGTATTAGGCATAACCATCCCACTCAGCGTATTGTTGAAGCAATTGCTAACTTTATTTGGCCCTTTAGCATCCCAACAAGCTCTGCAAGCACCGTCAGCTTTTGCATACTCTAAGTTATACAAATAACCTAAGATTTCCCCCGGCTGGTACTGCGCTACGTTCCCGACAATTTCGTTGACGTAAATTTTTTGCAATTTCAGTTCCTTGTAAAAGGGACTTTGCTGAAAATTGCGTTTAGCCTCAATTACGTGATCGTCAACAAATAAAATCATCGTGTCGTTAAGTTCGTGCCATGAGAGGAAGTTTACTTCAAGTTTGTTAGCCTTGCAGTAATCCAAAAAAGCGGCGAGATATTCTTTGCTGTAGCGGCCGAGGCTCGGCCCGCCAATCATTGCTGACGGCCCCAATTCTTCCCGCAAGATTTTGTAAGCTCTTTTGTAAGTTTCAAAAAATTGTTCTCTGCTTCCCTTCCAAAAAGGATCTGCCCAATCTGGCTCATTCCATACATCCCAAATAATTTTTTTGCCTTTATTTTGCTGGGCTAACTGTCGGATGAAGGCTTCCCATGCGGGGTAGTTTTGATAGGGCCAGCCATTGGGATTGGCACCGTAGCCCCACAAGTCGCTGACTACTAACTGAAACTCCGCTCCGCTGGCGATTACTCGATCGTAAATATCGAGTCTCCCGACCCGCCAAAGTTTCGGCTGCAAGGGTTTGATAGAACTATCCGGCGGTTTGGCGGTGTCGATTCCGTGCAGGATGCCGCTCATGGAAATTGTACCGGTGGCTGGCTGTCCAAAATCAACTGCGACGTTCGATCGAACTTGGGCGATCGCTCTTGGCTGTCCCAAATAGGCTATTAACAAAACAGTGACAAGAGCTAAACAAATTGGCAGCAGTTTATTAATAGGTGGGAACTTGAATGTAAATTGCATATCTTTTCGTTTCTCCATTCTGCGAAGGCGGACTTTGTATGTGTAGTAGCGATTTCAAGAGCCGATTTGCTTTCCCAGCGAGGCAGAGCCTCAGAACCAGTTAAACATTACTAGATTGCTAGTGAGGAGTTTAGTCCTCTCTTTAATCAATCAGAACTAAACTCCTTACTACCAACTTACCAAGAATAATTTTAACTAACCGAGGAAAACACTTCAAAACCCTGTATTGATTCTATCACTTCTTGCCACGCTCGGGAGTTGATCAGCTCGTTGGGATCGAAATTAACTCCTTTTTCCGCAGCAAAAATACCAAAATTTTTCACCCAATCAAAGATAGTTTCTGTGGTAAAATAAGGTGTGCAAGCCCAAGCAGATTGCAAATTATTCACCATCTCGGACATATCTCCCTTATAGTAAGCATCCCCAGCTTTCCACACTAAATAATAGTATTTCAGCAGGCTATCCACTTGCTGTAGCTGCTTTTTCAGTTTCGGAGTAATAGAAAAACTGTCGCTCTCATCGTCACTTACAAATGCCTGTTCAATTATTTCTCCATATTCCCGAAGCATCCGTTCTTCTTTGAATAGTTCTTGGGCTCGCGCTTTGCACGCTTGTCCTGCAAGTCGGCGCGATTCGGGATTTCCTGCCCATATTTCCACCGTTTCTACCAACTCTTTTACTGTCCCTTCTGGGTCGATTGTAGGATCGGGGAGCAACTTTCCCGTATCTCCCAATTCTTCAGGAATCCCGCTGACTGCTGTGGCAATTACGGGCAATTCTTTCGCCATTGCTTCCATAATTGCTAGCGGCATTCCTTCTGCTTGGGAAGATAAAATAAAGATGTCGCTGGCGTCGAGCCAATCCGCAATATCCCAGCGCTGTCCTAAGAATTTAACCTGTTCTTCTACTCCCAATTTGCTCACAGTTGCTCTTAATTCAGGTTCCAGATTGTCGTGAGTAGTAGACCCAGGCCCGGCCCAAACAAAGTAAATTTGGGGCCAAATTGGACGATTTTTCAATTGGGCGATCGCCTGCAATTGATACTGATATCCTTTAATTGGAGTCAATCTCGCCGCCGTAAAACAAACGACAGCATTTTCGGGGATTCCTTGTTCTTGACGCAGGCGTTGGCGAGTTGAAAGATTCGGCGGTTCAAAATAACTGTTCGGTCTCCCATAATAAATAACTTTGCCTCGTTTTAGAGGCACTTTAAAAATTCTTTTGAACAAGTTTAAATTTTCCTGACACACTGCTACTACTGCTTTGGCTAAATCGTACTGATAGGAGACAGCCTCATAATAGGGAATTTGATCGCCCCGATCGAAAGTTTCATAATTGCGACCGATATAACCGAGAGTAACTATGTACGGTATATTCTGCTTAATAGCAACTTGTTTGGCCCCAAAATTGGCCATCGGCGAGCCGTCGCTAAATATAATTAAATCCGGTTGAGCCTGCGCGTAAATCTTTTTAGCATCATCTAAATTGTAAGCAACTCGCAAAAACTCTTTCATCGTGTCAAAATCCAGCCAAATATGTTCTATACCTAACTGCTTTTGTTCGGCAATTAAAGGGTGAGAAGCTTTAGTTTGAACGCTAATAACTTGGTAGCCTTCGGCTACTAATTTACACATCAGCGAGTGGTTGAACTGAGCTAAACCTCCCACTCCGTGGTCTTCTGCGTACAGTAGTATGCGGGCTTTTTGCGGTTGGCAAATCGAAATATGTGCAGGTTGAAATTGAGGAGTATTGTTAGCAGCAACCACTACGATATCTTGCCAATCTTTTAAATTGGTTAAGGCATAAGTATCAAAGTCAATACCGTATTCTTGCGAAATACTCCTAAAAGTTTCTAACCATTTAAATACTGTTTCCGTACCTGTAAAAGGAGTGTAATGAAGAGATTTCTCCAAAGACTCGACCATCTCTGCCAAATATCCATCACGGTACATCCGCCACGCTACCCATACTAAACACCTGTAACGTTCCGCGCGTTTCAAGTCGCGGATGTACTGAGGTAAGTCTAGCCGCGCGAAAAATTGCTCCATCACAATTTCCATATTTTTCATTAATTTGGAGCCGCTGGATATGAAATTACTGTCGTGCTGGCGATAGCAGGTTAATATCTCTTTTAACCAAACTAGATTGCAGCCTTTTAAAGCTAAACGTAAGACAAAATCTAAATCTTCAGTTAGCCCCAAGCGAGGATCAAAACCCCCCAAGCGTTCCCACCACTCTCGGCGCAGCATCAGGGCGCTGGAACGCACTGATTTGTACAAAACTAAGCTTTGTAAATCTAATTGGGGTGCTTCTTCCCAAGGCTTTACTCCATAGATGCCTTCGTCCTTTTTGTCAACAATCAGCCAACCTGTCTGCACCAAATCTAATGTGGGGTCAGCGTCAAAGCAAGCAATTTGTTTTTCGAGTTTTTCTGGGAGGAAGAAGTCGTCGCTGTCGAGAAAAGCTAAAAATTCGCCTTTGGCTAGTTCGCAGCCGCGATTCCGAGCTATTGCTGCCCCTTGATTTTCTTGATAAACGTACTGAATTAAATCGCCGTAAGGCTCTAAGATTTGGCGAGTGTTGTCGGTCGAGCCGTCATCTACGACAATAATTTCCCAGTCTTGGTAAGTTTGATCTATCACACTTTCTACTGCTCTAAGTATATAGCAATCGCAGTTGTATGTCGGGATAATTACGCTGACTCGTACTGCTTTTTTGGGAATTATATTAGACATTAAGTCTTGCCATTCTGGTAAGTTTCTTAATGATTGCATAGTTAGGGGAAATCCGTAAGCTTTAGCAATAGCACCCAGACGATTTATCCAATCTCTTACGGTTTTTTTAGCAGAGTAAGGAGTATAAGCGAAAGATTTTTGGTAATACTCAACCGCTGACGCCGGATAGCCGGTATAGTACAACTGCCATGCCATCCATGTCAGTGCTTCGTAGAAAGCAGGATTTTCTAACTCGCGGATGTGCTGTGGCAAATCGGGTTGATTGAAGAAATTCTCTTTTAATTTAATAAACAGATTTGCTTGTTTTAGAGATTTTTGAATTGACACATTTTTGTCATGCTGGCGATAACATACGGTAACCTGGGGTAGCCAAGCACATTCGCAGCCTAACAATGCTAAACGCAATACTAAATCGGCATCATCTACGGAATCAAACTCTGAGTTAAATCCCCCTACATTTTCTAACCACTTTCGCGAAAACATCATGGCGCTAGGAAGTACGGGCATCTGTACTATCCATGTTTTTAAGTTTAATGTTGGGAAATATTCCCAACAATTGATATCGGAAACTGTCTCTCCTTGCTCTTTAACAATTCGCCAGCCACTATTAACAATTCCTAGTGATGGCTGAGCGTCAAATAACGCAACTTGTCCAGCTAACTTATCGGACAAGAAAAAGTCATCTTGATCTAAAAAAGCAATTAATTCACCTCGGGATTCCTGGATTCCTCGGTTGCGGGCGGCAGCTACTCCTTGGTTTTCCTGATAAAAGTAGCGAATTCTATCAAAATAAGGCTGCAACGCTTGGCGAGTGTCGTCGGTTGAGCCGTCGTCTACGACGATAATTTCCCAGTTTTTATAGGTTTGGCTGATGACGCTTTCTACCGCTTGCGCGATGTAGCGATCGCCATTATATGCAGGTATAATTACGCTGACTTGTGGTGTCGAATTTGCCATTGACATGAGTTTGCTGGGTGATAACGAATGGTTTGGGAACACAACACAGATTTAGACGCCGATACACAGATTTTTGATCGTTGTTGGGCCTGTAAAATACAATTTTACTGATATAGCCTTTCTCGGTAACATGTTCCGACGTGCATAGGCCTCCGTGGCCTCCGTGGGCATAGGTCTCCGTGGGCATAGGGCATACCTCACCACGCTTGAGAACCGCTATATTTGTGGCTATACTGCTGACAGCAACCTCAATTTAAAATGTCAATCTAGTGTTTTAGGGGAGAAAAAATACAGATTCAATGCCCTGTAAGCCCTCTACCAATTGTTGCCATTCTGCTGAGTTAGTCAGAGAATATGTATCTAAATGATGCCCTTTTGAGGAGGAAAAATTGCCAAAAGATTCTATCCAGTTTAACATCGTTTCTGTACTCAAAAAAGGCGTACACTGCAAAGATTCTTGAAGCCTATTTTGCATCCCGATTAGATCTTCTTGACAGTAAGCGTGCCACGCTTTCCACACTAAAAAGTTGTAGCGCACCCCGCTTTCTACCTTCGCCATCCACCCCTGCACCTGTTGTTGAGTAACAAATTGATTGGTTTGGCAATCGGAAAGTAAAGCTTTTTCGATCGCCTCAACAGACTCGGCGAGCATCCGCTCTTCTTTAAACATTTTCTCGGCTCGCTGCTTGCAAGCTTTGCCGATTTGGTTGCGCAATTCTGGATTCATCCCCCAAGCTTCTAAAGTTTGGGCCAATTCCCTCGCTGTTCCCTCCGGATCGGTATTCGGATCGGGCAACAACTTCCCAGTATCGCCGAGTCCTTCTGGAATCCCGCCCGCTGCCGAAGCAACTACGGGCAATCCTTTAGCCATCGCTTCCATGACTGCAAAAGAAGGTGCTGCATCGCCGAGAGATGTCAAAATGAATATGTCGCTAGCATCTAGCCAATCTAGGATATCCCAGCGCTGTCCGATCAACTTCACGCGATCGCTCACTCCTAACTCTCTAACAGCTTCCCTCAATTCTCTTTCTAGAGCCCAATACCTTTCCTCGCCATTTCCCGCCCAGACAAAATAAAGTTTAGACCACACCGGAGACTGCTTCAACTGTTTGATTGCTTCGATCTGATATCGATGCCCTTTAACTGGTACCAATCGAGCAGATGTGAAACAAACAATCGCATCTTCAGGAATTTCTAACTCTTGCCGCAGGCGTTGGCGAGCCGAAGGATTAGGAGGTGCAAAATATTCAGGAGAGCGCCCCAAGTAAATCACTTGCCCCTTATCTTTGGGTAAATCAAAGTCATCGCACAATAAATTCAAATGTTCATAAGCGCCAACAATCACCGCTCTAGCTTGCAGGCACTGATACAGCACTCCCTCTCGATAAGGCACTACATCCCCGTAGGCAAAACTTGCGTGATCTGGCATGACTAACCCGATTACCATCATGTATGGTATTCCCATCTGAATAGCTACCTGTTTAACTGCAAAATTGGAATAGGGCCAGCCATCGCTAAAAATAATCAGATCAGGTTGATTAGTAGAAAAAATCTCTTGTGCATCCTCAGTATTTCTTAACACCCGCGCTAAATCTCTCTGGCTGCTAAAATCCAGCCACAAGTGCTTTATACCTAACTCTCGTTCTCGCTCAACCAAGGGGCTAGAATGTTTGGTTTGCACGCAAGTGACTCGATAGCCTAATAGGGCTAACTTACAGAGAATGGCATGATTGTACTGCGCTAATCCTCCCACGCCTGGATCGTCCGTGTTGTAGAGTAGAATGTGCGATTCCCTAGGGGATAGGGTCGCTTCGCGCGCTTTTCGATCTGTGGAAATAGAATTCTGTTGGGATTGGGGCGGATTAGTCATAACCATCAAAATTATATCTTGCCATTCCCCTAACTGACTCAGGGAATAAGCGTCAAAATTGTCACCGTATTCTTCAGAAACGCTCTGAAAAGTTTCCAGCCAATTCAATACTGTTCCCGTGGGCGAAAAAGGGCTATATTGCAATGACTTTTCCAAACACTGGGCCATCTCTGCTAGATGACCGCCGCGATACATCCGCCATGCCATCCACACCAAGCATTGATAGCGTTCCTGGTTTTTTAACTGGCGGATTGACTGAGGCACATCAAGTCTAGAAAAGAATTTTTCCATCAGAATTTCTGTATTCTTCATTAGCGGAAAACCGCTTGACATGAGATTGGTATCGTGCTGGCGATAACAGGTAAGTATTTCTTCTAACCAAATAGCTTTGCACCCCTTTAAAGCTAAACGCAAGGCAAAGTCTAAATCTTCCGTCGGCGGAAGCCCAGAATCGAAACCACCCAAGTATTCCCACCACTTACGCCGCAGCAGCATCGCACTTGGACGCACACATTTATATAAAATAAAGCTTTCTAAATCTAATTTGGGCGCTTGCTGCCAAGGCTTGACAGCAGAAATTTCTCGCCCGGTTCCATCGACCATTAGCCAACCTGTTTGCACCATATCTAATGTGGGGTCAGCGTCAAAGCAAGCTACCTGTTTCTCTAGCTTGGATGGTAGGAAATAGTCATCAGCATCTAGAAAAGCTAAAAACTCGCCTTTGGCTAGCTGGCAAGCATGATTTCGAGCTATTGCTGCTCCTTGATTTTCCTGATATATGTAGCGAATTTTGTCAAGATAAGGCTGCAATACTTGATGGGTGCTATCTGTCGAACCGTCGTCTACAACTATAATCTCCAAATTAGTAAAAGTTTGACCTAGGGCGCTTTCAACCGCTTGCACGATGTAGCGATCGCCATTATATACAGGTATAATTACGCTTACTTGCGGTGTCCGAGTGGCTGTTGACATTATTTAGCTCGCTGTTAACCTATGATTATCTAGTTTATATTAATGTGGCGAACATTCAGCACTATTCTGTGCTCGGTAGCTCTACTTACAGAAATTTGAAGTTTGGCAAATTCTAGCATATAATCTTACAGGTAATCATTACTCAAAAGGGAAAAAAAAATGAATTCAGAAACAGTGCAAGTGAATTTCCAGCAGCAGGCAGAAATTTATTTAGCTATGGGGAACTTCGATCAAGCGATCGCACTTTGCCAACAAGTTTTAGAATTGCAGCCCAACTCTGCCGAGGCTTGCAAAACCTTAGGAAAGGCCCTGCAAGCTCAGGGTAAACTAGAAGACGCAAGGTATTGGTACAAAGTTGCGATCGCCTACCAACCGGATTTTGCCGAAGCTTTTGCCAACCTCGGTACTCTCTGCGCTACCTTGCAGCAATGGCAGGAGGCGATCGGCTGTTACCAAAAAGCCATCTCCCTACAACCCGACTGTGCAGGATTTTACCGCAATTTGAGCCGGATATTTACCCAAGTCGGCAAAGCTGAGGAAGCTGCTGAATGCTGGTATCAAGCACTCATACTCGCACCCGTAGGAATAGCCGAAGAATATCTCGATTTAGGGAATACTTTATTGGGGCAAAATAAAACTCAATCAGCATTAATATGTTACCGTCGTAGCATTTATTTAAACCCCAGTTGTTGCGAAGCTTATTATAAATTAGCCGATGCTGCCGGCTCGCTGCAACAGTGGGAAGAAGCTATTACTAACTACCGCAAAGCTATTCAAATCCAGCCCGATATTTCGGAGTTGTATTACAAATTAGGAAATGCTTTGCAAGCAACGGGGCTATTTCATGAAGCTCTTACCAAATACCACGAAAGTATAGATTTAAATCCAAATTCTTCATTGTGTTACTACAATTTAGGCAGTGTCTTGCTCAAATTAGAAAAATGGCAAGAAGCGATTATTGCCTATCGCACAAGTGTTGAAATCAACCCTGGTTTTCCTTGGTCTTACTATAACATCGGTGAAGCTTGCGACAAATTAGAAAAATGGTCGGAATCCGCCGCAGCTTACCAGCGCGCTACTGAATTAGACCAAAATTTTTTCGCAGCTTTTCACAAGTTAGGAGATGCTCTATTTAAACTAGAAAAATGGTCAGAAGCTGAGGCTGCATACTCCCGGGCGATCGCACTCGATGCGGATTTATTTTGGTCTCATTATAACTTAGCTTTGACTTTAGTTAAACTTCAAAAGTTTCCCGAAGCAACACTCGCTTATCGGCGGGCGATCGCACTCAATCCAGAATTCTCTTGGACTTACCACAATTTAGGAGAGTTGCTGTTAAAAACCCAACAGTGGAAAGCAGCAGCTACCGCTTACGAACGTGCTCTTAAACTCAATCCCAGTATTTCTTGGTCTTATTACAATTTAGGCGATGCTTTGACTGGACTTCACAGGTGGGACGATGCTGTCTCTGCCTATCTTGGCGCACTTCAAATTGACCCCTCTCTCCCGAATCTTTACACAAAGTTAGGTGAGGCTTTAACAAAAAAAACTCGGGTAACTGTAGACTTAGCAACTAGCTATTATCATCAGGAAATGCAGCCACTATACCCTCCTGAATTTTACTGTCAAGTAGCACAAAATTTTGCAGAGAGCGATCGACCTAACGAAGCGGCAGTATTGTACTCGATGGCATTAGAAATCAGACCAAAAGATCCAGAAATATCCCAAAAATTAGAGGATATTTTAGAAAAACAGCGTCAAACAGGGGAATCTAGTGTATTATTAGAGTTAGAGGCTCATGACATTCGCGATCGCTACATTGCCCGAGTAGTCAAAGGCAAGACTTTTGCAGAAGTCGGCGGCTTGTGGGGAACAGTCAGCGAAAAAGTATCTGTAGCTAGCAAATACGGTGCAGTTGCTCTGACAATGATTGATGCCATGCCGGCATTCCTCCACTGGTGGCAAGATTTTCACGATCGCATGACAAGTTTAAATATTGCTAATTATCACTGTATCAATCAAGATATCACTCAGATTCAGCTTGCAGACATTGGCGAGCCTTACGATGTAGTTCACTGTGCAGGAGTTTTGTACCATCACCCCCATCCGTTGCAGATTTTAGTTGCTTTGCGTCAGATAACTGGCGAGCATTTAATTTTCACTTCAGTTATTACCCAAGAAGTTATAGAGAATGAGTTTGGCCGCTATGAAATTTCCGCTTCTGGAGTAATGTTTGTTCCCGCTTTGGACGACGCAGAACAAGCTATTTTAACAGCTTATTGGCGGCCATACATCAACAACAACCAACTTATAGGGATAACTGAGAAAGCAGTTTTTGAACTGAACGATTTTGCGCCGTGCTGGTGGGTACCTACAGCTACTGCTTTAGAAGCTATGTGCAAAGTCGCCGGATTTAAAGTTTTAGACAAAGGATTGACTTGGAACAATAATGCTTTGACTCTCCTACTGGGGATTTGAGGATTAGTAAACGAACAATAACAGGACTTGCTTGTGAACAAACGGCTAAACACCCGGTTTATGACCGGATTCCTCGTTTTATTTACCCAATATTCCTACTATCAACCGGGTGTTTGCCGTAAGTCCTAAATAAAATAGCTGCAAACATCTTTTGTGAAGAAAACAGAAGAAAATAATCAATGAACAATCATCAATCAGGGATGCCCTTAAGAAACATTTTAGTAGTAGACGATACAGCAGAAAACCTGCGTCTGTTGTCTACGATGTTGACTCAGAGCGGGTACGCGCCCCGCTGCGTGATTAACGGAAAAATGGCTCTGAGAGCCTGCAATTCTAATCCGCCGGATTTGATATTGCTCGACATAATGATGCCGGAAATGAACGGCTACGAAGTCTGTCAGCACTTGAAATTAGAAGCGAAAACTCGCGAAATCCCGGTAATTTTTATCAGCGCTAAAGATGAAATATTCGACAAAGTAAACGCATTTGCTGTGGGAGGAGTTGACTACATCAGCAAGCCATTTCAGTTTGAAGAAGTGCTCGCCCGCATCGAAAGTCACCTCAGCCTGCGGAATTTACAAAAGCAGCTAAAAGAACAAAATGTGCTGCTGCAAGAAGAAATCACGAGCCGCTTAGCCGTCGAAAAAACTCTTCAGGAAAAAAACCAAATCCTGCAACAAGAAATCAGCACCCGTCGCGCCGTTGAAAAAGCCCTGCAAGAGCAAAATTTGGTACTCCAACAAGAGATATCGAACCGCCAGCGCGCCGAATCTGCTCTCTTAAAATCTAACCAAGAATTGGCGCGTTCAAATGCGGAACTAGAACAATTTGCTTATGTGGCTTCTCACGACTTGCAAGCGCCTTTAGCAACCATTGCCAGTTACGCGCAACTTTTAGAAAAACGCTACAAAGACCAACTCGACAGCAAAGCTAGTAAGTTTATCGACAATATCGTTCACGGCTGCACGAGAATGCAAACTTTAATTGACGATTTGCTCGAATATTCGCGAGTTGGCAGGAGTCGGAAACCTTTTCAACTGACAGATTGTAATCACGCAGTCGAACAAGCACTCGCGAACCTGCAAGGGGCGATTCGCGAGACTCAAGCAGTTGTCACTTACAGCGAATTGCCAGCGGTAATGGGGGATATTTCTCAGCTCGTACAGCTATTTCAAAATTTAGTCGGCAATTCGATTAAATATCGCCACGATGTACCGCTGGTGGTTCATATTACTGCTTGTAAACAGGAGAAAGACTGGTTATTTTCTGTCTCGGATAATGGAATTGGGATTGCGACGCAGCATCAAGCACGCATCTTTCAAATTTTCCAGCGCTTGCACACTCAAAAAGAATATTCTGGGACAGGTATTGGTTTAGCAATTTGTCAAAAGATTGTGGAACGTCACGGCGGATATATTTGGGTGGAGTCGAAACCGGGTCAAGGTTCAACTTTTTACTTTACTGTGGCTTAATTGAGACATCCTTTCGGCAGAAGCTAGAAGCTAGAAGGCAGCGTAATCTGAATTAAATCTTATATTTTAAGGCAGAAGCTAGAAGCTAGAAGCTACAAGGTAGAAGTTAATACCATTTTAGATTTGAGATTAAAGAATAGAATAATTGAGAATGACTGTGACTATCTGGGTTGGGTTCACAAGCTTACAGTTGCATTCTTTTTTTTAACTGGTATAAATTGCCAGTTATATCAATTCCGGTTGCACTCCTCCGGAATTGTTGGCTGTTGACTGTTGACTGTTGACTGATGACTAATGACTAATGACTAATGACTGTTGACTGTTGACTGATGACTGTTGACTGATGACTGATGACTAATGACTGATGACTAATGACTAATGACTCTGGGTGGAAAAACTCAATGGTTGAGTGTTAACTGTTGACTCGATTTTATTATTGTGATGCAACCGGAAACGATATTAGAATAAAAAATGTTTCGCCTTGACAGTCTAGTTAGTGCGTGATATAATTATATGTCTTAAACACAATTTTTGTAGCGCTAGCTCACACCGCAATGGAACGGCCGATTTAGGTGTAGGTGCAATTGAATAACTGCCCCGGAAATAAAAGGTGAAACCCAAGTTAGTTTAACATTTTTTTGATTAATAAATATTATGAAAGCAGTTTTTAACTTAGCTTTGCCTCCTATCTGCTTTAAAGTTCTGTTAGTAGAAGACAACCCTCAAGAAGCTGAGCTTATTGAAGATTTGTTGTCAGAAATTGGCGGCGTGCAGCGTATAGTGCTGACGAAAGTAGAGCGCCTCAGCGAAGCGCAGCAGCGATTGAATGAAGAAATTTTTGACATAATTTTATTAGACCTTTCACTGCCAGACAGTCTGGGAATCGAAACGGTTGCTCGGGTACAAGAGTACGGAGTAAATGTGCCGATCGTAGTTCTGACTGCCCAAAACGACGAAGAGCTTGCCCTGCGGTTGATTTCGGTCGGCGTACAGGATTATTTAGTCAAAAGAAAAATCGACAGCGAACTGTTAATTCGATCGCTCCGTTACGCCAGAGAACGCCAGAATAGTCAAGATGCTTTGCGAAACAGCGAAGAAAAATATCGCTCGGTGGTGGAAAATTCCCTGATCGGAATTGCCATCATAGCTCCAATTATTGACCGCGAAATTCCTCAAAATTGCAATTGGATAGAAGTTAACGATGCGCTGTGCAATTTGCTCGGCTACGAGCGCTACGAACTCGTGCAAAAGAATTGGCGGGAGTTGACTCATCCAGAGGATTTGGATGCCAATTTTGAAAAAATTTCTCAGATGTTAGCAGGTAAGATCGACGGTTACATCTTAGACAAAAGGTGGCTCAGAAAAGACGGCGAAATAGTTCACACGCGAGTTTCCCTGCGCTGCATCCGCCGCCAGGACGGGTCGATCGACCGGATGATTGAAGTAGTGTTGGACGTGAGCGATCGCTACCGCTACGAAGCCAAACTGAAAGCGTCAGAAGAATTTTTAAACCACACCATAAATGCTACGCCTGACCCAATTTTTGTCAAAGACGAGCAACACCGCTGGATGATATTAAATGATGCTTTTTGTCAGTTGGTCGGCAAATCGCGGCAAGAACTCCTCGGCAAATCAGATTATGACTTTTTTCCCAAATCAGAAGCTGCTGTTTTTTGGACAAAAGATGAAGAAGTATTGAGAACGGGTATCTGCTTGGAAGCTGAAGAAAAATTCACAGACACGGCAGGGAAAGAACACATTATCTCTACCAAGAAAAGCGTATTTAAAAGATCCGACGGCAGTAAAGTAATAGTAGGCACAATTAGAGATTTTACCGAATACAGACGGCAGCAAAAAGCTCTGGAACAAAGCGAAGCTCGATTTCAAAAACTCGTAGCTAACCTGCCGGGAGCAATTTATCAATTACGAATGTCAGCAACTGGAGAAATATCTTGTCCCTACGTCTCTTCAGGCAGCCGCCAACTCTACGAATTAGAAGCAGAAGCAATAGAGCAAAATGCCAAACTGATGTTCAGCGGAATTAACGCAGACGATCTCTTAGATTTAGAAGCATCGATCGCAATTTCTGCCGCTACCCTGGAACCTTGGCAGCAGCAGTGGCGGCAGACTTTGCCATCTGGAAAAGTTAAGTGGCTGCAAGCAGCGGCGAGACCCGAAAGGCTCAATAATGAGAGCAAATCTGGGAGCGAAGGCGATATTCTCTGGGACGGTTTAGTGATGGATATCACTGAATTAAAGCAGGCACAAACAGAGCGCGATCGCTTTTTTACAATTTCCTTAGACTTGCTTTGCATTGTCGGTTTTGACGGCTATTTTAGACGATTAAACCCGGCTTGGTCTAATGTCCTGGGCTACAGCATCGCCGAACTTTTTGCCAAGCCGATGCTCGAATTTGTTCATCCAGACGATCGAAAAGCCACCGCAGCCGAAGGGGAAAAACTCATAGCCGGTACGTCCAGTATCTCCTTTGAAAACCGCTATATCTGCAAAGACGGTTCTTACAAATGCCTGCTGTGGACGGCATCGCCATTTAGTGAAGAAGGTTTAATCTACTCAGTCGGTCACGATATTACCTCTCGCAAACAAGCCGAGTCTAAACTCCAGCGACAAGCAGTAGCAATGGCCGCTGCTTACGACGGTATCGCGATCCTCAATGCTAGTGAAGAATATATTTATTCAAATCAGGCTTATCTCAAAATGTACGGCTTTTTAAATCCCTCCGATTTATTGGGAAAAAATTGGAAACTTTTTTATGAAGCAGCAAAAATTCAACAAGTTGAACGAGAAATAATGCCGGAGTTACATAAAAAAGGATACTGTAATATAGAAGCAACGGGTCAGCGGCGAGACGGTACTTTTTTTCCTCAAGAACTTTCGCTGACCATGCTTGTAGGTGGCGAGATAATTTCTATAGTCCGCGATATCACTAAGAGAAAACAGGTAGAATCAGCACTGCGAGCGAGCCAGCGCCGCTACCAAACTTTAGCAGAAGCATCGCCAGTTTGTATATTTCACACCGACACCTTGGGAAATTGCCTTTATGTGAATCAGCGGTGCAGCGAAATCACGGGATTAAACCCAGAAATAGCAGCAGAAAGTGGCTGGATGAATGCCATACATCCCGATGATGCGGATCGGGTAAAAAATGAATGGGATCGAGCAATTATTAAGAAAATTCCTTTTAAATCAGAATACCGCTTTCAGCGTCCAGACGGTCCTGTAATTTGGGTGATCGGTCAGGCAATTGCAGAAATCGGAGACAAGCAGGAAATTAAAGGCTATATCGGCACTATTACTGATATTAGCGATCGCAAACAAGCAGAATTAGATTTGCTGCGAGTTACTCAAGCCGTAGAAAGCACCAGCGACGCCATTGGCATTGCTGACTTGACAGGGCGATCAATCTACCACAATCAAGCGTTTGTTCAGCGGTACGGCTACACAGCACAAGAACTGAACACAGCAGGCGGAGCAACGGCACTTTACTCCCAAACTCAAGTGCTGGTAGAAATGTTTAAAACGATCCGTAAAGGCAAATCTTGGCAAGGCGAACTCAAAATCAAAACTAAAACCCACGAACTGGTAACGACTTTATTTCGCGCTGACTGCATTAAAGATGAAGCTGGCAATTTAATCGGGCTAGTGGGAGTAATTACCGACATCACCGAACGCAAACAAGCCGAGCTCGCGCTGCTGCAGCAATTAAGGCGAGAACGGCTGGTAGTTGCGATGCTCGATCGCATTCGATCCTCCCTCAATTTAGAAGAAGTCCTCACCACTGCTGTCGAACAAGTGCGGCAATTTTTGCAAACAGACCGCACCGTTATTTACCGCTTTAATCCCGACTGGAGCGGCTTTGTAGTTGTGGAATCTGTGGCAAAAGATAGAATTCCAATGCGACGTTTGAACCATCTCGATCTATGTTTTAGAGAGAAATTTGTTGATATTTACCAGCAAGGCTATACTCGCTCTGTGGAAGATATTTATAGTGAAAATCTGAGCGAATGCCACCTTGAATTTCTCGAACAATTTGAAGTGAAAGCTAAGTTAGTAGTGCCGATTTTAAAAGCACGAGAAAGCATTTCCCAAGCCCAACCGACAGCAGAAAATCAGCTCTGGGGACTGCTGATCGCCCACGATTGCAGCGGCCCCCGTTCCTGGGATGCCTCAGAAATAGAATCCCTCCGGCAATTGTGCGTGCAATTGGCGATCGCGATCCAGCAATCGACGCTATTTCAACAAGCACAAACCGAAATTGCCGATCGCAAACTTGCAGAATCTGCCCTCCAACAAGCCGCATTAGTCGCAGAAAGCGCCAACCGCGCCAAAACCGAATTTCTCGCCAACATGAGCCACGAACTGCGCACGCCTTTAAACGGCGTTTTAGGTTACGCTCAAATCCTCAAAACCGACAAAGACTTAAGCTCAGATCACCAAGAAAGTCTCAGCAATATTCAACAGTGCGGTCAACACCTGCTGATGTTAATCGACGATGTTTTAGACCTTTCCAAAATCGAAGCTAGAAAAATGGAACTCTACCCAGAAGAGTTAAATTTTCTACATTTCACAAAAAACATTGCCGATCTCTTTCAAATGCGAGCCACTCAAAAAGGAATTTCCTTCACTTACGAACAAGTATCTCCCTTGCCTAGCTGCGTCCGTGTCGATCAAAAAAGATTGCGCCAAATTCTCATAAATTTACTCAGCAATGCCGTTAAATTTACGGAAACCGGCGGAGTGACTTTCAAAGTCGGCTATGTCGGCACGGGGGCCTGGAGTCGAGGTCAAGGAGAGAATTATGAATTCTCGATTTTGAGTTCGGAACTGAAAGAAAATTATATGCGCTTCGCCCACAATGCGAAGGCAGCCAAACACGCTTTAAAAATCCGCTTTCAAATCGAGGATACCGGCACTGGAATAGACCCAAGTAAGTTAGAAGAAATATTTTTGCCCTTCCACCAAGTAGGAGGCAATACATTTATTGAAGGTACAGGTCTAGGACTCTCGATTAGCCAGAAATTAGCAAAACTGATGGGAAGCGAAATTCGCGTCAACACCACTTTGGGAAAAGGCAGCACTTTTTGGGTAGATTTAGAGCTGCCCTCCGTCAAACGGTACTTGGAGGTGTCTCCTTTGCGGGAAAAACGCTGGGTTGTTGGTTTTGTCGGCAACAAGCGGAAAGTCCTAATCGTGGACGAAAACCAACTAAATCGCGATTTGTTGTGCAGGCTGCTGGGGCGTTTGGGATTTGAACTTGTAGAGGTCGAAAACGGTCAAGAATGCCTCTGCAAAGCTGTTGAATTTCAACCGGATGTGATTTTAATCGACTTGCGGATGCCTGTAATGGATGGCTTGGAAACTGCAAGGAGACTGCGGCAGTTGCCGGAATTAAAAGATGTCGTATTAATCGCTATGTCAGCTAGCGTTTTCGAGGCTACGCAGCAAGAGAGCATCCTCGCAGGGTGCGATGCTTTTCTTCCCAAGCCGATCGAAGCAAATCAGTTTTTAGAACAGTTACGCGTGCACTTGGGACTAGAATGGATTTACGAGGAATCTTCGGAAAGCCAAAAACGCAAAACTCTCAGTTTGTCGCCAGCATCTGATTTTCCTGCTTATTCTTCTCTGTTACCTGCGGCTTCTGAGTCGGTAGCAAAAATTTTGAAACTCGCAGCTATGGGCGACATTGAAGAAATTTTTGAGGAGAGTGCTAAGCTGGAAAGTTTAGAGCAAAAATTAGTGCCGTTGGTCTCGAAGCTGCGCCAACTTGCTAAGGGATTTCAGCTCAAACAAATTCGGAATATTTTAAAGCAATATATCGAGGGAAAATAGTAGGACGAGCGTCGTTGAGAGCTTGCCTGCAACAGATAATCTAGATGCGCAGCAGCTTACCGCTGCGTTATGAAAGCCGGAGATCGGGCAATTGTCGATCGGGCAATTGTCAGTGCAGGCGGTCGTAAGTCCCCACATTAAACAAGTTGTTTTGCCACGGAAGAAGTTGCCCTCTAGCGAGTCCGAGCAACTGCTGTTAAATGCGAGATATCTTTGGGTACAGCAGAGATTTTGAGCTGCGCCGGCTCGGGTTCGATATTACCGTGTTTTGTACTATTTCAAACAACAATTTTCTGGTAAACTAAAGTCTAAAGTTGCCTTTGATCCCGAGACTGAAGTCCCAGGGTTTGCAGGCTATTTTTTGACAATAGAGTTTTTGAGAGAGTTGGGATTGAAATTACTTTGCCTCAGTAACGGCCACGGAGAAGACGCGATCGCCCTTCGCATCTTGCGGGAACTGCAACAGCACCCACATCCCCCAGAATTAGCCGTGTTTCCGCTAGTGGGCGAAGGGCAAGCTTTTGCTCAACTAGAAAACGCCCGCATCATCGGCCCGGTGCAGCGGATGCCTTCGGGCGGCTTTATTTACATGGACAGAAGGGAATTTTTGCGCGATGTCAAAGGCGGCCTGATTCAGTTGACTATAGCTCAGTTTAAAGCCATCCGCGCTTGGGTGCGGACGCAACAACAGTCTGGGAATCAAAACGGCGTTATTTTAGCCTGCGGGGATATTGTACCGCTGCTGTTTGCTTGGCTCAGCGGCGCGCCCTATGCCTTTGTCGGTACGGCAAAGTCTGAGTATTATTTGCGCGACGAGGACGGGCCTTTGGCTCGCAAATCCCGCGCCTTTGGTGGGTGGAGTTGGTCGCGATCGGTTTATTTGCCTTGGGAGCGCTGGTTGATGACTCGTGAGCGCTGTCGGGCCGTTTTTGCCAGAGATGCGCTCACCGCCGAGACTTTACAAAAGCTGGGAATTCCCGCTTACAATCTCGGAAATCCGATGATGGACGGACTCGAACCGGAAAACCCAGCCGGTTTTTACGGCCCTGACGCAGAGTTTCGGGAAAGGTCGCGATCGCTCATCATCACCTTACTCCCCGGTTCTAGAGCGCCGGAAGCCTATGCTAATTGGCTGCTAATAGTAGAGGCTGTAGCCGGAATTTTGTCGCTGTTTGCCGATCGCAAATTGTTATTTTTCGGAGCCATTTCTCCAGAGTTAAATTTAGAAGCTTTGCGACCTAGTTTAGATTTTTTCGGCTGGCGACAAGACGGCGAAAGTAGAACGCAGCGGCGAGAAGGAAGTATTTTGCGACCTGCTGTTTCTAGCAATCAAGAAATTCGGAAAGAATCTCCTAATTTGCTATTGCCCTTGACATTTGTGCAGAGAAACGCCACGATGATTTTGACTCAGCAAAGTTTTAACGATTGTTTGTACGAAGCCGATTTAGCAATAGCAATGGCAGGAACGGCTACAGAACAATTTGTAGGTTTAGGAAAACCCGCGATCGCCATTCCCGGAAACGGCCCGCAATTTACTCCCGCTTTTGCAGAAGCTCAAAGTCGCCTGTTAGGCCCGTCATTAATTTTAGTCAAACATCCCGCCGAAGTTGCCGGCGCCATGCAGTCTTTGTTCCGCGACCCCGACAGGTTGCAGCTAATCGCTGAAAATGGCTGGCGCCGCATGGGACAACCCGGTGCAGCAGCCCGAATTGCCAAGTGTTTAATTCAGCGCTTGGGCGGTGAAAGCAGCAATTCTCAATTGCCTCCAATACACTAGCAACACAACATTAGTGATGTCCCTACCGAATATCTTTAATTCTACTTTCTTTTAAAAAAATCTTGTTCACTAACTACTAACTTCCGTTGTAGAGCAATCCTAAATCATTTGTGTATTTCTTACTCCCTCCCCAAGGCATCGGGGAGGGTTGGGGTGGGGTAAAAAATTTACAACTCCTGCAAGGATTGCTATATGTAGTAAGGAATGCAAGTCCTCTGATTTTTATCAGGACTTGCATTCGGATGCTGCAAACCAATTTTATTGTGGTTGTGCGAGTAGGGTGCGCCGGGCCGCGCACCTTACTAATACACCAGTCGCCGAAAATTTTAATTCGCCGTTTTTTCCGAAGATGGCACCCAGAAATTAGCTTGAGGAATTTTAAAATCCGACTTAACCAAAACTCCCGGTTCTCGCTGCACCGGCAGCACATCTAAAGTATCCGTTTGCGCGCAATATTTTAAATCTTCAATAACACCTAAACGCAGGAGGCGCTGGCCGTGACTGGCTCTTTCCAACAATTCGTGCAACCTATCTTGCCAGTGCAGGTAAAGAGCAATAGCCGCAAATACTTCATCGTTACCAGCAAAATCGCTCGCAGGAATACCGCTTTCTGCCAGGAGACTTTGGGCGATCGCACCAGCACAAACCGTGTCTTCCAACGAATAACCCCCTTCCCAACCAGAACCAACAATCCAAATAGTTTCCGGCTGTTTATTTAACAAAAACTGCACCACAGATTTGCGGTTAATCAAAGCCGCCGTTAACACAGTTGCAGCAGCTTGCACTCGCTCCAGAGCCCGAGTACCGTTAGTTGTGCTGATAAAAATTCGCTTCCCCGTCACCTTTTCTGGCGTGCAGTCGAAGGGGGAATTCCCCATGTCAAATCCGTCAACTTTGCTGCCGCCGCGCTCTCCAGCGCGAATCCGCTTATCTGCAGGCCATTTTTCGCTCTCGGCCATCAGCTTATCTAAGTCGCTGAAAACTTGGACAGCTTCCGCCCCATTATTCAGGGCCGTTGCCATTGTCGTAGTCGCCCGCAGCACATCAACTGCGATCGCGCAAGCCGGCATATTGTCGGCTGGCGTAAGTTCCGGGGTATGGTAAATAAAAAGCTTCACTTTTGGGCCACCTGCGATAAATCCTCATCAGCAATAATAATGGAAAGTGGATAATAGAAAATAAAGTCGAGTCCTCAAAAGCAGCAAATATGTCAAAACAGCTAAATTCAAACCCCGCCCACGCCGCCATTACCGCACCAATTCGACTCCTCGCAGGTTTCACCTATCCTTTTCGAGCTTTCACGCTGATTTGGCAAACTCCTAAGCTGTGGAGTTATGTATTAGTTCCCGTAGGGCTAAATTTTATAATTGGTATCGGTCTTTATTTAAGCTTGCTATTTCCCAGTTTGGCAGGCATAGACGTTTTAGTTGCCGATTTGTCCGTCCGATTTAATGCTATAATTGCGAGTTTTCCAGCTTGGCTGAGCTTTCTGGGCGTGTTAACAGTCGCTTTCGGCTGGCTGCTTCGCGTACTCCTAGTGTCAGGACTTTTGCTGATAATCGGATTTTTGTTAGTGCAGTTTGGCGTGATTTTAGGTTCGCCCTGGTACGGCAAACTTTCCGAACAATTGGAACTGCTGCGGAACGGTCAATTGCCCGCAGAAGCACCAATGAATTTACGCAGTAGTTTCCGGGATATTCAAAGGGCGATCGCCTTTGAACTGCGAAAACTACAAATTTTGTTGAGCATCGGCATACCGCTGCTGCTGCTCAATTTTATCCCTGGCGTCGGCTCTATTCTTAGCAGCTTGGGTGGCGTAGCTTTGGGCGCGACTATTGTCTGTTTGGACTTTTTAGATGCACCTTTGGAGAGGCGGAGGCGACCTTTTCAGGAGAAATTGGAGATAATTTGGGCGAGTTTGCCGGCCAGCGGGAGTTTTGGTGTGGTTTGTTTGGGTTTGGTGAGTATTCCCCTGTTGAACCTGTTGGCGATTCCGCTGTGCGTGACGGCGGGAACTTTGTTTTTTTGCGATCGTATTTGGCCGGCCCGCTTTGCCTCAGAAGAGAGAAGTATCGATCGAGAAACTAACATTACAAATTAAAAACTAGGTAGATGCTTCTACATTCTGCCCAATGCCTTCTCCCTTCGGTTGACTCTGGGAGTTAAAACCCAGAAAAGGGCTTAAAAATAGCCAACTAAGGAAGAAGAATGAAGCTGTAAATAGCTGGACCATATCGATCGCCGACAAATATCCGTCAGTTGACACTCCCGGGCGTAAACGCACGGGGATTCTTTAATCTACGAGCTGACGTGCTACAGGCAGGATTTCTCCAACTTGAGTAGAGGTCAATTCTCCTAAAGAGTTGCTTGGCTCAAGGCCAAGGGTTCCGGTATGCCCTACCGTACCCAATCCCCGACTTAGGATATTTCTAGCGGCGTTTTCATCTCTATCCATTACACACCCACATTTACAGACGTGTGTACGAGTGGATAGCGTTTTCTTGACAATTTCACCGCAGCTAGAGCATTCTTGGCTTGTATATTGCGGATTCACCGCAACCGTCACCTTCTTAAATACTTTTGCCAAATATTCAATCCAGATCCGAAACTCATACCAAGAAGCATCGTTAATAGACTTAGCCAGACAATGATTTTTCACCATATTTTTGATTCTCAAATCTTCGTAAGCTATCAAGTCGTTTGACTGAACTACGCACCTTGCAAGTTTTATTGCATGGTCTTTACGTTGCCTACTTATTTTGAGGTGGCGCTTACCTAAAATCTGTCTAGCTTTGCCTCTATTTTTTGAACCTTTAACCTTTCTAGAAACGCTCCGTTGAAAACGTTTAATAACTTTTTCACCTTGACGTAGAAATCTAGGATTCTCGACTACCAACCCATCTGAGTCGGTGTAATATTCTTTTAATCCCACGTCCAACCCGACGGTGTTGCCGGAAGGCTCTATACTTTCTTCTCGATCAACATCTATGCAAAATTGAACGTACACACCATCTGCACGTTTCACCAGTCGAACTCGTTTGATTTGACTGATTTGGTAGAAATGCAGATCGCGTGTTCCCTTTAACTTCAACTTCCCAATTCCCTTTTTATCGGTAAAGGCTATGGTCTTACGATTTTCATCAAGCTTCCAACCAGTCGTTTTGTATTCAACAGTACGACAGTCTTTCTGAAATTGTGGATATGCCTTTTTACCTAGGATTTTTTGCTTGCAGTTGTCATAAAATCGGGAGATAGAAGACCATGCTCGTTCGGCGCTGGCTTGTCTTGCCATTGAATTGAGTTCGTCAGCAAACGGAAAATTACGAGCCAATACGGCACAGTATTTATTTAAGTCGTATTTGTCCACCTTTTTATTATCCATCCAATAGCGTATACAACTATTGCGGACAAATTGAGCGGTGCGAATTGCTTCGTCTACTGCTGCAAACTGATGGGGTTTTCCGTAGGCTTTGAACTCGAAAACTAGCATTGTTCTCCCTCCCCCCTTATGCTATACGCTCTAGCATAGATTTTTCGGTCAGTTCTCAAAACTTTATAAAAGCCGTCAAGCTTATGACGGGGTTTTAAACCCAATTTTCTGATAAAGCCTTTTTTTGATGCAGGTAATCGCTGATAATCGAGATTTCGGCGGCGAGAGCAATGGAATTAACCGTAGGTGCGCTCTACTATCGAGCCTTTGCGAAGCAGCACAAAACCTTGACTGCCCTCAGTTGTTTTGACGACACGGGCGAATCCATCACCCAAGGGAGAAACGCCGCCCCTGAAAATCCTCCATCCACTCAGATGCCGACGAGTCACAGCAGGCGATTTCCTGGTTCACTTGTTTAAGCAATTGCTATGCTCCTTCGCCCTCAGGCAAGTTGGTAGAATTGGGCGGAGACTGAGTTTTTACAGCAATCCTGACTCATTGGAAAAATCCTCTCTTCTCTCTGTGTCCTCCGCCACTCTGCGGTTTGAAAAAAAATTACTAATAAAAAATGATTCAGCCGTTGTTAATTAACACTTACCATCCAAAAGGAGGAGGCGGACTCGCGCGCGCAGCTTATCGCCTGCATCAGGGGTTAATTCAGCTAGGAGTTGACTCCAAGATGCTAGTTCAATATCGGAGAATTGACGACAGGACTGTAATGGGTGCTCCTAACAAGGTAGCCCAAAGAATGTGGAAAGCCCGTCCTGTTTTGGATGCTTTGCCGCTACAATTTTACAGGAACAGACAAAGCTATCCGGCACGTCTCTCCGTGCAATGGCTCCCCGATATAATTGTCGCGAATTGCTGCTCTCAATCCAGATGTCGTTAATAAGTATAAATTCCTGGGTACGGGTAGCGGCGGGCATGGGTAGCGGCGGTCCCCCTGTGCCAGCCCCTACAAAAGAAAGGTTGTAATTTGCATTGAAGTATGCAATACTACAAGTAGAGCAAGTCTGGTTAAAGAACGATCGTGAGGTTTGTACTGAGGGCCCAGAGTCCTCAAAGCCCTAAAAGCCACAGGACAAACAATTCGATTATCGGTATTAACCCGGCTTGATATGAGTTCAGCGTCAATAACATCGAACAATGGCACGCTTAAATCAGATTATCGCGATCGAAAAAGGTATCAAAAGCCGCTCGGTCCAAGAACTAGCCGAAGCTCAAAAAGCCCTCCAGAAGCCCGCTGTGCTTTCTGGAATATCGCGCACTTACCGTCCCAAAGACGAAGAAGGCGAACAACTGCCGCCCGAGTCCAAAAAAGTTGAAGTCAAAGCCGAAGAGATTATCCGCAAAACGACTGAAGTTTTGACCAAACTCTTCGACGTAACGGCAACTAAAGATTGGACAAATTGTAGCGCCCGCGCTGACGTAGTTGTAGACGGAAACGTCCTTTTGAGCCAAGTTCCCGTCAGCTATTTGCTATTCATTGAAAAGCAGTTGGTCGATTTGCAAGCATTCATCAAAAAACTTCCCGTCTTAGATGCTTCCGAGACTTGGAACTTCGATGCTTCGGCAGACTGCTGGGCAACAGAACCGGTGCAAACTCTCAAGACTTTTAAAACTCCGCGCAATCACGTTAAAGCTGAAGCTACCGAACACCATCCTGCTCAAGTCGATGTTTATTACGAAGATATTACGATCGGCTACTGGCGGACTGTAAAGTTTTCTGGAGCTTTGCCAGCACGGCGGATCAATGAGTTGCTGCAAAGGGTGGAAATCTTGCAGCAGGCTGTTATGTTCGCCCGCGAAGAAGCTAACAATTCTGAAGTTGAGGAGCAGAGAGTGGGAGAGCGAATTTTTCAATTTATTTTCCGCTGATTGCTTGCTTTTTTGATAGTTATGGTTTAAGATATAAAAAGAGTACAAGTTAAAACTCAAACCTCAACTTAAACCGTACAAATGTGATAGTGCAGGTTCGACTCCTGTCCCTCCTACCCAAAAAAGGGGGGTAGCCCAATTGGCAGAGGCAGCATTGCGTACAAATTCAACAGCAAGTTATTACTCTAAACTCAGCATTCACCGCCGATCGCTAAAACGAATGTCAGGAAAAATCACATCATCGAGGTTGCTGGCTCATATCCAGTCCCCTCTACCAAACGCAGGGGGGTAGCTCAATCGGTAGAGCGCGATGCTATTAATCTTAAATCCTTGACTTAAATGTGATAGCGTGCGCAAATGGGCGGTAAATAGAAACCCAGTAGTAAGGTCAGAACTGCTGGGTTTTATGCTAATCATTGAATAAATTCGTTAAATCCGTCAGTCCTGGACGTATCAAGGCCGATGATTTACTGCATCAATCCTCAATGCGAACAACGCGAAAATCCTCCTGATGCTCAAAATTGTCAGGCTTGCGGTACGGCTTTGTTAATTGGCGATCGCTACCGCATCCTTAAACCAGTGCGATCGCCCAATCCCGCACGCCCCACAGACATCTTTGAAGTCCAAGATTGGGGAATAGGGGAAAACGAATGGGGAACTGTCAAAGTTTTAAAAGTCTTGAAATACACCCACAATCCAGATTTAGTTCGCTTGTTCAAGCAAGAAGCGCGAGTTTTGATTTGGCTGGCGGGAAATGGCCCAGTTCCCAAAGTCGAACCTGACGGTTATTTCCCGATTAAACTACCCAATAACTGCCAGAAATTGTCTTGTTTGGTAATGGAAAAAGTTGCGGGAGAAAACTTGACCGAATTCTTAACTAAAAACCAGTGCGTTTCTCAACAACTAGCTCTGGATTGGCTGCAACAAATGCTTCATATTTTGCAGGAAATCCACAAATATCATGTAGTGCATCGGGATATTAAGCCATCCAACCTGATGGTAGAAGCCAATGGGAAATTGAGATTAATTGACTTCGGGGCTGCCTCAGAAGCAGAGATGGATACTGCACCCATAGGTTCTGCTGGATACGTCGCACCGGAACAAATTCTAGGTAAAGCAGGCGTGCGATCGGACTTTTTTGCCCTGGGTCGTACTTTTGTACATTTATTAACAGGCATACAGCCGATCAACTTTCCCGTTAATGAAAAAACTGGTAAAATTAATTGGAGGAACCAGGCTATAGATATTGACCCGTTACTCGTAAACTCGATCGACCAATTGATGGAACCGCTACCAGAAAACCGACCGGAAAATACCCAAGTTATTTTAGAAAAATTAAAAATTCACGACTGAGACCCCCTGAAAAAGGGGGACGCAACATCGCTTCAATAAATCTGTTCCAATCTGCGAAAATCCCGCTCAACTTCCGCCCACAAAGCCCGATTGTGAGGGTCAGTTTTCACAGCCTTTTTCAAATAAATTCTTGCCTTATCAACCTGCCTTTCTCCGATCAAATGCCGTCCCCAGCGCTGATAGGCGATCGCCTGCCACTGACGCACTTCCAAATCTTCGGGAATCCGCTGTGCCAAACCCTCAATCAAGGCGATCGCCCGTGGGAACCTCTGATATTTCAGCAACTGCTGCAGCTCAATATAAGCATCTTGCTTTAACTTTTCTTCCGCAGCCGATAAATCTACCTTAGATTGCCCCGGCGACTCTTTTCGAGTCACTTTAACTGCCTGCGGTTGAGCTTTCGCCCCCCCAGCTTGCGGTGTCGAAGTAGGCGGCACAGTGGAATTGCCAACTTTCGACTCCGCAACATCAGGGGGGGCAATATTCACCAGGAACTTATAAGCCTCAGTAATAGCAATAAACTTATTCTTAGCCTGTTCGTTTCCCGGATTCACATCGGGGTGATACTGTCTGGCTAACTGCCGATAAGAGGCTTTAACTTGCGATAAACTCGCACCAGACCTCAGTCCTAACTGTCGGTAATAATCTGCAATATCCATTTAGCATGAATGAGCGTTGATAGTACCATTAAATATGGCAGAATCCTTAAATGTAAAGATTCTGCCAAAATTTACTGCGAACTAGGTTGTAGTGCGAGGGTTGCCCGCACTACTGAAGCGAACAAACAACTTACGGACGCTCTTCGATCACTCTGTCAATCAAGCCGTATTCCTTGGCTTCCTCAGCGGACATGAAATAGTCGCGATCCATGTCCTTCTCGATTTTCTCGATCGGCTTGCCAGTATTCTTAGCATAGATATTATTCAGTTGGTGGCGCAGCCGCAGAATCTCTTTCGCCTCAATCTGAATATCCGTTGCTTGTCCCCGCGTGCCCCCAGAAGGCTGGTGAATCATGATTCGCGAGTGAGGCAAAGCTAACCGTTTCCCCTTGGCACCGGCAGCTAACAGGAAAGAACCCATCGAAGCAGCCAAGCCCACACAAATCGTCACCACGTCCGATTTAATGTGCTGCATGGTATCAAAAATAGCCATGCCTGCCGACACCATCCCGCCTGGGGAATTGATGTACAAAATAATATCCTTACCTGAATCTTCCGAATCGAGATAGAGCATCACAGCGATGATTTGATTGGCAATTTCATCGTCAACGTCCCTGCCCAAGAAAATAATCCGTTCCCGGTAGAGGCGATCGTAGATATTAATCCACTGAGTATCATAACCCCCCGGCATTTTGTAGGGAACTTTTGGCACACCGATAGGCATAATTCGGAACTCCGTTTAGTTGGTAATTGGTGATCGGGCAATTGGGCATCGGGCAAACAGGGCATTGGGCATTGGGCATCGGGCATTGGGCATTGGGCATTGTTAGTCATAAAAAGACTATTGAATAACTAATCAGGGTAGAAACTACTAGCCATTAACCCTTTATTCTTACTCATTCCCCATTACTCATTCCCCATTCCCCATTCCCTATTCCCTATTCCCCATTCCCAGTTAGATGACTCCAGCCGGCAGCGGTTTCGGCAATTCTTCCGAACTTTCAAGAACGCGATCGATCAAACCGTATTCTTTAGCTTCCTGGGGTGTCAGGTACAACAACCGATCCATATCTTTAGTAATCTTTTCGATCGGTTGGCCAGTACATCTTGCAAAAATATCAAGCATCGTTGCTTTATTTGCCAGCACTTCCTTAGCCCGAATTTGAATGTCGCTTGCTTGACCCCGGGTGTACGCCTTGGGTTGGTGCAAAACAATCGAAGCGTGGGGCAAACTCGCCCGAAAGCCTTTTGTACCAGCCGCTAACAGCATCGCAGCCATGCCCATTGCCGAACCGAGGCAAATAGTGTGCACGGGCGGCTTAATGTACTTGATCGTATCGCAGATAGCGAAGGCTTCCGTTTCAAAGCCGACGGGTTCGCCACTGTAACCAGAAGTGCCGGTCGAGTTGATGTAGATTTTGATCGGCTTATCTGGGTCTTCGTACTGCAAGAACAACAGTTCAGCGATAATCAGTTCTGTTACCGCAGGTACCAGAGGCATACCCAGATAAACGATCCGCTCCTTCAGCAACAGGGATGGCAAATCGGGAGGTGGCGTCCGAGAGTTCCCTTCCCCGTAGTATGGCGATTGCACAGCTTTAATTGGTGTGTTCATATAACCGAAATGTTGCCTGAACTGATGGAGCTATTCTTAAAGAAATACTAACGCAATCTTTAGGTATCCCGCATGAAAGTTAGTCTGCTCCCGGTTTTAAACGACCCTAACCTTGACGCTGCCGCGCCCTCGACCCAGCGCCAGCTAGCGATTTCAGTATCTGCGATGGCAAGGGAGATCGACTCCAGCGTACCCTTAAACCTGTGCCTGATTCTCGACCACAGCGGCTCGATGGGCGGACGCCCCTTGGAAACCGTCAAACAAGCCGCCGGACAGTTGCTGGACAGGTTGAAGCCCGGGGATCGCTTTTGTGCGGTGGCTTTCGACCACAAAGCCAAAGTCCTCGTCCCCAATCAAATTGTGGGAGACCCCGCTATCATTAAACGGCAAATTGAGCAATTGCGCCCGGCCGGCGGCACAGCAATTGATGAGGGCATTAAGTTAGGTATTGAAGAGTTGGGCAAAGGCAAAAAAGAAACTATCTCTCAGGCGTTTCTGCTGACTGACGGCGAAAACGAACACGGCGATGACAGCCGCTGTTTGAAGTTGGCTAAACTGGCGGCGGAGTATAACTTGACTTTAAATTCTCTGGGATTTGGCGATAACTGGAACCAGGATATTTTGGAAAAGATTGCTGATGCTGGCGGCGGTGCTCTGGCTCACATTCAGCGTCCGGAAGATGCGGTTGATGAGTTTGGCAGGCTGTTTACTCGCGTCCAAGGTGTAGGTTTGACTAATGCTTATTTGCTATTTTCGCTGATGCCAAAAGTGCGGTTAGCCGAACTCAAACCGATCGCCCAAGTTGCCCCAGACACGATCGAATTACCGGTACAGCAGCAGGGCGATCGCTTTATGGTGCGCTTGGGAGATTTAATGAAGGATGTAGAGCGAGTAGTTTTGGCTAATATTTATATTGGACAGTTGCCCGAAGGTACACAGGCGATCGGCCAATTGCAAATTCGCTACGACGATCCGAGTGTCGGTCAAAGTTTGCTTTCCGATCCTGTTGAAGTTTTCGCTAATGTCCTGAAAGTTTATCAGCCGGCACTTAACCCGATGGTGCAGCAGCACATTTTAGCTTTGGCTAAGTACCGACAAACTCAACTGGCAGAAACCCGATTGCAACAGGGCGATCGGGCCGGTGCCGCCACTATGCTGCAAACGGCGGCTAAAACTGCTCTGCAAATGGGTGATAAAAGTGCCGCAACTGTGCTGCAAACTTCTGCTACTCGTTTGCAGTCTGGTGAACAATTGAGTGAAGCCGATCGCAAGAAAACTCGCATTGCTTCTAAAACTATTTTGAAGTAATCCGGTGATTTAAAATTTTAAATAATTTTAAATAGGGCGATCGAACAATTCGCCGATAGTCTATCGATCCTACACAAACGAAACCCGCGCCCAGGCGGGTTTCAATATTCTGAGTCTCGCCGGAAAAAAGCGAGACTCTGTGTAGCCCGATTGTTTCAAGCCGTGGAGCGACAAGAAGCTCGATCGTTTAGAATGTTTGTATTACCTATCAAGAGTGCTTGTATGAACCAGACAATATCTGATAAAGTACGCTGGACTACCGCCGATTTAGAACTATTGCCCGATAACGGCGATCGCTATGAAATTATTGATGGGGAGCTATTTATGACTAGAGCACCGCATTGGGGGCATCAAAAGGCTATAGGCAATCTCTACCAAGAACTGAATACTTGGTCGCGACAGACTAATTTAGGAGAAGCAGGAATAAATCCTGGTCTTATTTTCACGGACGCTGATAACGTCATCCCGGATCTAGTTTGGGCGAGCAATGAACGCTTGGCTATCTTGCTAGACGAAGCCGGCCATTTAACCGCCGCACCCGAGTTAATTGTTGAAGTATTGTCCCCCGGTGCAGACAATGAAAGACGGGATAGAGATTTGAAACTCCGACTCTATTCGGTACGAGGAGTACAGGAATACTGGATTGTGAATTGGCGCTTGCGGCAAATAGAAGTTTATCGCAGGGAACAAGCAAGTTTAAGGATCGTTGCTACGCTGTTGAGCAATGATGAACTAACTTCACCTTTGTTGCCCGGTTTTAGTTGTTCTGTAGCTGATATTTTTGCCTAGATTATGAAATCAGTATTTTACAATTTAATTGCTACTCTAGGAATCTTTACTATCTTTGGTAATATATGCCCTGCTGTCTCTGCTCACTCCTCAGCAATATTAATAGCTCAAAAAACCATTGTTCAAAATCCGGCAGAAGACTTATTTAACAGCGGTTTAGCTAAGTCAGAAGCAGGGGACATTGAAGGTGCGATCGCCGATTACACTGAAGCCATCCGCCTCAACCCCAACTACGCCAAAGCCCACAACAAACTCGGCATAATTCGCGCCCGCCACCTCAAAGATTATCCAGCAGCCAAAGCAGATTTCGATCGCGCCATTGAAATCAACCCCAACTACGGCGACGCTTACTACAACCGCGCCAGAGTCCGCGAGTTCTTAGAAGACGAAGACGGGGCGATCGCCGATTATCATAAAGCAGCCGAACTCTATGAAAAAGAAGGCAATACCAACGATTATCAAGATGCCATCAAGCATCTTCAAATGCTGCAAGAATAAATGGCTTTTGAAAACATAGTATAATATGCTTCGATCGGCGTTCATCTGCGTCCATCTGCGGTTAAACATTCCAAATTAACTATTCAAAAAATGCCCGAAACTTCCACCGTCACCGTTACTGTACCCGCTACAACCGCCAACTTAGGCCCCGGCTTCGACTGCATCGGCGCTGCTTTAAGCCTCTACAACCGCTTCCAATTCTCCCGACTCGAACCCTCAGCAACCGAGAAACTAAAAATTACAGTTACAGGCCAAGAAGCTGCCAAAGTCAAGATAGATGACAGCAATCTCGCTTATCAAGCATTTATAAAGTTATACGGATACCTGAACCAATCGCCGCCGCCCGTAGCCATACATATAGATATGCAAGTGCCGCTGGCTAGAGGTTTAGGAAGTTCCGCCACAGCTATTGTCGGTGGGTTAGTCGGTGCAAATGAATTAGCCGGAAAGCCTTTGAGTCAGGTGGAAGTGATGCAATTGGCGATCGAACTTGAAGGACATCCCGACAACGTTGTCCCCGCTTTACTCGGAGGATGTCGCCTTGCTGCTAGCAATGCACCCCCCCAACCCCCCCTTACTAAGGGGGGGCTAAGAGAAGAATTTCCCCTCGCTGCTAGCAATGCACCCCCCCAACCCCCCCTTACTAAGGGGGGGCTAAGAGAAGAATTTCCCCTCCGTGAAGCGGGGCTAACAGAATCACCCCCCCTTGCTAAGGGGGGGCTAACAGAATCACCCCCCCTTGCTAAGGGGGGGCAGGGGGGGGGTTCTTCTTGGGAAATTTGCGATATTCCCTGGCATCCGAATATTGTGCCCGTGGTAGCCATCCCCGATTTTGAACTTTCTACAGCCGAAGCCCGCAAAGTTTTGCCAGCAGATTACAGTAAGGCTGACGCGATTTTTAATGCCGCACACCTCGGTTTGCTAGTGCGGGCTTTGGAAACTGGCAATGAAAACTGGCTGCGCTGCGCCCTGCAAGATAAAATTCACCAACCTTACCGGCAATCTCTGATTAAGGGATATGAAGCGGTGCAACAAGCCGCCCTGAATGCAGGGGCCTATGGAATGGTAATTAGCGGTGCCGGGCCAACACTTTTAGCTTTAACGGATGTGGCTAACGCTGAGGCGGTTGAGAGGGAAATGGCGGCTGCTTGGATGGAATTTGGGGTAAAGGCTGATGTAAGGGCGATCGGGCTTGATACTCAAGGCGCGCAAGCCTCCAGTTAGTTATTCCACTCCTGGACGCCCAACATATACATAAGCGCCTTTTGTAGGGGCAAAAGTAACAGCACTATACGGCATCAGAACCATCAATCATCAATTAACCGCAGGAATGATTGAAATCGGTTCCCCTGCTGTATATTTATCGCCCGGATTAAAACAAATTCGCAAAGTTCGCGTTCTTGTGCCGGAACCACAGCCGCATTTTTTGCCTAAGTCCTATTTGATTGACTCTTGGCTAAGGTAATCAGCACACATCTGTTTATCCTCTTGTGTCACTTTTGGGTTGGTTCTGAGATAATCGCTAATCCAATTGCAACCTAATGCCATTAGTTTATCGACATCCCAAGTCCACAGTTTGATGGTGTTGTCAGCGCTGGCGGAAGCCAAAGTCTTGCCATCGGGACTAAATGCGACGCTATAGACCCAATGGCTATCGCCGGCAAGGGTGGCAATCGGTTTTTGGCTTTGCAAGTTCCACACTTTGATGGTCTTGTCCCAGCTTGCAGAAGCCAAAGTCAAGCCATCTGGACTAAATGCGACGCTACTGACGAAACTGCTATGGCCGACAAGGGTGGCAATCGGTTTTTGGCTTTGCAAGTTCCACACTTTGATGGTGTTGTCAACGCTGGCGGAAGCCAAAGTCTGGCCATCTGGACTAAATGCGACGCTATTGACCGACTCGCTATGGCCGGCAAGGGTGGCAATCGGTTTTTGGCTTTGCAAGTTCCACAGTTTGATGGTCTTGTCACCGCTGGCGGAAGCCAAAGTCTGGCCATCTGGACTAAATGCGACGCTAGTGACCGACTCGCTATGGCCGGCAAGGGTGGCAATCAGTTTTTGGCTTTGCAAGTTCCACAGTTTGATGGTCTTGTCAGCGCTGGCGGAAGCCAAAGTCAAGCCATCTGGACTAAATGCGACCCTACTGACCCAATTGCTATCGCCGGCAAGGGTGGCAATCGGTTTTTGGCTTTGCAAGTTCCACAGTTTGATGGTCTTGTCAGCGCTGGCGGAAGCCAAAGTCAAGCCATCTGGACTAAATGCGACGCTACTGACCGACTTGCTATGGCCGGCAAGGGTGGCAATCGGTTTTTGGCTTTGCAAGTTCCACAGTTTGATGGTCTTGTCACCGCTGGCGGAAGCCAAAGTCAAGCCATCTCGACTAAATGCGACCCTACTGACTGGACTCAATGCGAGGCTACTGACCGAATTGCTATGGCCGGCAAGGGTGGCAATCGGTTTTTGGCTTTGCAAGTTCCACACTTTCATGGTGTTGTCAGCGCTGGCGGAAGCCAAAGTCTGGCCCTCTGGACTAAATGCGACGCTATAGACCGACTCGCTATGGCCGGCAAGGGTGGCAATCGGTTTTTGGCTTTGCAAGTTCCACAGTTTGATGGTCTTGTCACCGCTGGCGGAAGCCAAAGTCAAGCCATCTGGACTAAATGCGACCCTACTGACCAAATTGCTATGGCCGGCAAGGGTGGCAATCGGTTTTTGGCTTTGCAAGTTCCACAGTTTGATGGTCTTGTCACCGCTGGCGGAAGCCAAAGTCTGGCCCTCTGGACTAAATGCGACGCTATAGACCGACTCGCTATGGTCGGCAAGGGTGGCAATGGATTTTCGGCTTTGCAAGTTCCACACTTTGATGGTGTTGTCACGGCTGGCGGAAGCCAAAGTCAAGCCATCTGGACTAAATGCGACGCTATAGACCCAACCGCTATGGCCGGCAAGGGTGGCAATCGGTTTTTGGCTTTGCAAGTTCCACAGTTTGATGGTCTTGTCACCGCTGGCGGAAGCCAAAGTCAAGCCATCTGGACTAAATGCGACCCTACTGACCCAATCGCTATGGCCGGCAAGGGTGGCAATCGGTTTTTGGCTTTGCAAGTTCCACAGTTTGATGGTCTTGTCAGCGCTGGCGGAAGCCAAAGTCAAGCCATCTGGACTAAATGCGACGCTACTGACCCAATTGCTATGGCCGGCAAGGGTGGCAATCGGTTTTTGGCTTTGCAAATTCCACAGTTTGATGGTCTTGTCAAGGCTGGCGGAAGCCAAAGTCAAGCCATCTGGACTAAATGCGACGCTACTGACCGAACTGCTATGGCCCTCCAAACTATTGCGCTCTTTTATTTCGGAAACAGCTTGTTGCAGCGCAGCTATCACTGGTCCTTTCACATATTTTGTCGTCTCAGCTGAAGCATTGAGTTGTTTGAAGGTTTTTCCTGCCTGCAATGCTTCCAACAATGCTTGAAAGGTCTGTCCAGAACTCAATGATTGATTGGAAAAAGCAGTTCCCTGTATGACATCTGCTAACTTCTTAGCTTGAGCAACTTGCCGATTAGCTTGAGCAACTTGCCGATTAGCTTGAGTGACTTGCTTCCAGGTAAAAAAAGACGCCCCAAACGCCACTAACAAAGCCACCCCAGCCACAACCGAAGTCACAGTTCTAATTTTTAATGCCTTTTTCTGTGCTTGAGTGAGGGTCTTATTTGCTTGAGTCAAAAGTTGATTGGCTTGTCTCTGTGCTTTTAAATCTCGTTCAACTTCCCGCTGTTGTAATCCGCGACTGGCATTTAAAAACTGATAGTCTAAATCGCTCAAACTTTTCCCGGCTGCCCAAGTTTGAGCATCTTGCAAAGCCTGACCCCGCAACAGTCGCGATTCATCTTTGCAACCAGAATCTTCCCAAGCTTTAAAATTTTCGCTATAAGGACGGAGATTAGCTAATTGTTTTTCTACCCAATCAGCCTCAAAAACAGATTGATAAATCGGGTTATAAACTTTAAGTTGACCAGATTGCTTAAGGACTAAACCCGTTAATCGCAGTTCCATTTGTTCTGCAGTATCATCAGCAGCTATTTCATTTTGTTGTAAAATTTGCTGATATAGCCCCAGCAACCGACTGGCACGTTGTTCGCTGCGTAGAATGCGATCGCGAATCGTCTTTAAATGCTCTGGTTCATCCTGCCCTTCCCAATTTTCAATCACCTTTTCTTGGACTAAATGGGCTACCCAATCGGCATGGGTTTCGAGAGATTCTGAAGTGAGATAAAGTCCGAGTAATTTACAAATTTTTTGCGTTAAGAATGGCTGCCCCCCCGTCCAATACAATACTGCTTCTAACAATGATTGCGAATTCTGGGCTTGAGTTTCTAACCCAACTGCCAAAGGTTGCGCTTCTGCTAATTGAAAACCTGTTAACTCAATCGCGCGCCCGATATTAAAAGGAGTGCGAAGGGGATTGCTAATCAAATCAGAAGGCGCTGCTACTCCTATTAAAGCAAAGGTTAAACGCTGATAATCTGATCGATCTGCACGCTGATTAAAACACTCGCGAATCACGGCAAAAAAATCATCTATATTAAATGGCAAAGCCAATACACTGTCAATTTCATCAACAAATATCACAATAGATTTATCAATAAACTTCAGCAATACCTCGGGGACAAACTTGCTGAACCGTTGGACAGGAGACACTAAATCGTGATTCGTCCACCATTCATAGGAATCAAAATTATTGTAAAGTTCAAAACTATTCACCAACGAGTCAATAATTCCAAAATACCACTCTTGAGGAGTAATATCTGAAGTCCCAATTGATGTAATATCAACAGCAGCACAGGCAAATCCTTCCTGCTGCAATCTCGCCATTGTCTGCACCCGCAAGCTAGATTTTCCCATCTGTCGCGAGTTAAGAACGTAACAAAACTCCCCCGCTTTTAGTCCATCATAAAAATCTCGGTCAGCTTGTCTCCTAACATAAGTAGGCGCATCAACAGGTAGGCTACCACCAACTTGATATTCATAAATTGCATCAGCTTTATTATTCATGAAGGAACCCCCAAACGGTCTTTAAAATAAAGGCGGTAGAGATTGCACAGGGGAATCACATCATTTCCCCGCAACTTCACTAAACCCATACTGCGAAGTTTAAACGCTAGATTTGCTTCTAATCGTACCGGATGGGAACTAGCAATCACTTGTTTCATGGCGGTTTCTAAATTAGCATCAGCAAGATTCGATAAATGGCGGCGTAAATGATCGCCGTAAATTCCTTCTTCTGTCGGTGCAATGTGTAAAAATTCTTCTAAGTTCAAAGAACCGCGAGCAATTTCATAGAGAGCTTTTCTTAACAAGTAAGGATGCCCCTCTACCATTTGTATCAGCTTTTCTCTCTCAATATCAGACAAATTCAGTTGATGTTTTTGCAGTAAATCATTAATTTGTATATGACTAAACTCGGGCAACTCAATTGGTAAACCCACATTAAATGGAGACTGGTTAATATTGAGGGGAATATAAACTTCTTTGGAATGGGAGATTACTAAACGCAGTTTTTTCCAAGCTGGTTCGTTTTTCCCTTTTTCATGCCACGCCCGCAGTAAACCAAAGAATTCCTGGGCGACTCCTGGGTGCTGAAAAACTTGATCGACTTCATCCAATCCCAAAGTTAATGGTGAGGTAATTGTTGCCAATAGGTAGCGCTGAAAATAGTTGCCGCATTTTTGTTTGCTCCCCATGCCTTGTTTCCAGTAGTCTGCTACCCGCTCTTCTAAATTTAATACATTGGTAATTTCGACACAAAACCATTGCAACAACTCATCAAGATTGGTGAGGAAACTGCCATCAGCCGATTGAAAATTCAAATAAGCAGTTTGATGCCCCTGTTCCCCAGCGTGGTGTAAAATGCGCTGCAATAAGGAAGTTTTCCCCATTTGGCGGGGGGCTTTCACTCGGATTAAAGCGCCGGGTTTGACAATACTTTGGTAGCAGTCTGATTCAATGGGAGGCCGATCGATATACAGGGGACAATCTAAACTAACAGAACCTTCTGGGTTGTCTAAGTTGGAAATCGAAACGGGAGGTGCGGCGCTCGATCGCGCATTTTCCACCACAGGCGACGACTTCTCAACGATATTATCACTAACAGAAGCATCCCGCGATCGCTCTGCTGCATCCACCTCAGGAAAATCCGACTTCTTCTTTAATACCGGAGTAAGTTCTTCTGGAATCCCTGCCATGCTGATGCTAACGCAACCCAATTTATAGGCAAATTCGATCGACTCCCCCGCCGCCAAGGTATCGTAAAAACCTACAGCAAATTCTCGTGCGGCCTTATCTCCCACCGCTTGGTTCATGCCGATCACGTAGGGAATGTGACGTGCGATCGCCTCCGCTTGCACTTCTGAATAGCAAGCGTTGAGTATTACGCACTCCACGTACTCCTTAAACGCCTCAAATAAAGCTGCCAAAGCTTTGGCATTTACTAGCTTAATCTGCCCCATGTCATCTTCTAGGGCTAAACCGCTTTCTCCTGCACCATGCCCAGAGAAATGCACAATCTCTGGTTTATAATCTAATACGGCTCGCTGCATTTCTCTTGGCGTCACCGCCCACTGTTGCTCGAGTTGAAACTTGTCGCGCTTTTTAGAGCGTTGCAACCCCTCTGCAATTTCCTTCGCCTCTTCACCTAACCGCAGGGGAGTGGAGTTTTTCGGGTTGGCGGCCAAAAACAGGATCGTTTTTTTCTTTCTTGGGGAACTACTCATCAATGGAACCTTCACGCTTAGGAGATGCACGATATTAACGAGACTATCCCAGTCAGGGCGAGATATTTCTTGCCTTTACGGTATTTAAGCACGAACATCTTTATTTTTGTTGGTCAGTAAACTGGCAGAAACGATCGCCCTGACTCAAGCATAACCAATCGAAAAGGCGATCGCTACTCTCAACTAATCTTTTTAGCTACGTATTCAACAAGTGCGATCGCCTTCCCCTTTTGCAGTCCTATTTCATAAATATCGAGATTCTTTATAGTTTTATTCTCATGCCAGATCCAGGATTTTTTGATGATTATTATTGCCTAAATTAGTACATAAAATCTTCTATACTTCCGCATTTATTTAATCTACGCACTCAGAAAAAAAACGGGTTTTTTATCAAATCTGTGGATGACAACAATGATTTATTTTAGTTTACTTAAACAATCATTTAATTCCCCTACCAACCATTCTTTCTCAGCTTGCGGCAAAAATAAGCCAAAACAATAGTTACGCGACTTGGCGCGAATCCCGCAAAAAGTCATCGATTTTTTGAGCAATGGCAGATGAATTCCCCTCAACTTTACCCGCTGGATATCTTGAGGGCTGATTTGAATTGGTCTTGGTCTAGTGAATAGATAATAATCAATCCAACACAAGCACATCAAAGCATAAAATACGGTAAATATTATTAGAGCTATGATTGATATAAATACAAATAGCTGAAATAATTTACCTAGCCAGTCGGCTACAGTGTATTTAAACAAGCTAACTGTCGAGTCCAGCGGTACGGGTATCACCCCTAGTGCTGGGGGGGTGACAAAGAGGTCTACGAGATAGACTGTATAAGGGTTGCAGCCCGCATACCTTGTTGATAAAAGCGGCGTTTAGAAGGAGTTAACTTCATTAACTGTTCCACCTCCAAAGAATATTT
>Ga0247770_1000308_pt1 | contig 47943 bp, 49 predicted proteins | sample UWRJL136409B6_FD_179943 | JGI IMG/M metagenome (GOLD analysis project Ga0247770, IMG submission 179943) | Plant litter microbial communities from Arlington Agricultural Research Station in Wisconsin, United States - UWRJ-L136-409B-6 | ecosystem: Environmental > Terrestrial > Plant litter >...
CTGCCCCTCCGAGACATCGACTCCCCAGACTCCAACCCCAACACCCTCCTCTCTCATTTTCTTTCTTTCTCCATAAAATTTACTACTTGGCCAGGCGGCGCCTTCAGTTCCTGTCACACGCTCATCATATTCACCGCCTCTCTCTGAATCTGCCCACAATGTAGGTCTCCGGCAAACACTAGGACAAGTCCCGTCCGATCGCCTCCCCGCTGACCCGCATCCTCCGCAGGCGCATCACTCTAAGCATCACGCTCTCGGAGCCTCAGCAGGGCGATGACCAAGACCTCCTGTCTCTCGAGGTCTACCCGGACATGACTCTTGAAACGCTCCGGAGCTCTGTCCACGCCGAGACGGGTTTCGAGCCCAGTTCCCAGCACCTGTACCACAACGGCCAACTTATCACCGACAACTCGAAAACTCTGACAGAGCTACAGATAGGCGATGGTGAGATGCTTGCCATGCACGTTCGGGAGTTGCGTGGGACCACCGGCATTCCTGCTGAGAGCGCCAACCCACCGGCGCAGCAGGGTGCCAGTCGGGGCGGGGCAAGGGCTCCAGCACCGCAACAGGATCCAGAACTCATCCGCCTGCAGATTCTCGGCGACCCTAACCTCAGAGCTGAGCTGAACAGGCAGCGGCCGGAGTTAGCTGCAGCCCTCGAGGATCCCCAGAGGTTCGGCCAAATTTGGGCCCAGAGCTATGACAGGGAGCGAAGGGAGCGAGCGGCGCGCCACCAACAGATTCAGATGCTGAACTCGGATCCCTTCAATGTAGAGGCACAGGCAAAGATTGAGGAGATGATTCGGCAAGAGCGCGTCATGGAGAACTTGCAGAATGCCATGGAACACAACCCCGAAGGTACGTTGCCCCTTTACCAAAAAATCATGTCCATGATGTGCTAGTGACTGACCTGGTCGCGCAGTCTTCGGCCTTGTGCACCTCCTATACATCGACGTTGAAGTGAATGGATACAAATTCAAGGCATTGGTGGACTCGGGCGCCCAGGCAACAATCATGAGCCCCGCCTGTGCCGAGGCTTGTGGTATCATGCGCCTGGTTGACAAACGTTTCGCAGGCGTGGCAAGAGGCGTTGGAACCGCTAATATCATTGGTCGAGTGCACTCTGCTCAGATCAAGATCGGGGCTCTGTTCCTTCCATGCAGCTTCACTGTAATGGAGGGTAAGCAGGTAGAGCTGCTGCTGGGCCTTGATATGCTGAAACGTCACCAGGCCAGCATTGATTTGGCGAAAGACAAACTCATTATCCAAGGCGTCGAGATTTCCTTCTTGGGGGAGGCCGATATTCCCAAGGAGTCCCAAGAGGCACAGGAGTCGGAACCGAGAGTTCCCGGACCCGCTGGTACAACTATTGGCGCGCGGTCCGGCGCTGTAACTGCGCCGTCTGAACCCGCGCCCTCCGCGAGCGGAGCCCCGAGACCAGGACCGTCACAGCCTGTTGCCGCTCCTCCGCCGGCTCACAACTTCCCTCGGGAGCACATCGACCAGCTCAAAGCGCTTGGAGCATCAGAGGAAAAGGCCATTCAAGCGCTGGAGGCGACCGGGGGAAATGTTGAGTACGCCGCAAGCTTGATTTTCAACGATTGATGCGCTCGGCGAACATACTTCATGCAATCGTCATATTTGCGGTTAAGGCTTGAGATGAATGGGATTGGGAGCGAGCTGGCGTGATGGGACTGTCATTACGTGACACGCCCAGTGTCAAATTACAGGACTTCCGACATAGCAAAGACGTTGAAGAAGATACATCATAATGCTTGGTCTTAGACGGCGTCACTACAGGTTGGGAAGAGCGAATCCAAGGGAACCATGCGTTCACGCAACTGTACTAGGGTTAGATAATCGAGGGCAATTTCACGATGGCTCAGGCATCATAATATCAAACACGTCCAGACTGTGCTCGTCAGAACTCGTATGGTGTCTTATGCGGCAGAACCGCATGCATTTGAACTATGAGGGTACAGAAAATGGTATCTAGCGTTGTTTATATACACACGGCTTCAAAATTGCTGCTTCACTAAAGGCATCATCATCATCGTTGATGAATTTCCCTCTCCTTACTGGGCCTGGGCCGTGGGCGCCCATGCGGTCGACGTTATCGCGCTGCTTCTCGGCATATTTTCCCTTCATAGCGGGCGACGCCTTGACAAAATGCATCTTGACGAACATCTTGTTGCCCAGGTCAACTGCACCACCACCGAGTTCCTTGTGCAAAGTGAAGCCCCGAGCGCGCAGCGCATCCAAAAAAGCCGTGATGTCTGTCTCCTGGCGGCGCAACTCGGCGCCGTCGACGGTGATGGCAAGCTCTGCCTCGTCCGCCTCTGCAGTAGCTTCGGCGTGCTCGCGGCTCTTCTTGGACTTTCTGCTTGTCGCAGCAGCAGCGGCGGCGATAGTACCAGCCTCTGGTATGGGATTTCGGCGGTTGCCCACACTGTGAGCGACGACTTTGTTCTTCTTGTTGGCATTCGGGTTGGTGAAGCGGCTCTTGATCTCGGCGATCCAGAGCTCACCCTTCCATCGGAGGATGCGATAAGCTTCCTCGATGAAGTCCACCCAGTTGGTGCCCATGAGTGCCAGGCAGAAGATGGCAACATCAACGCTTCCGTCAGCAAGCGGCAGGGTCGCGATATCGGCCCGTGTGATGAGCGGTGATCCGCCCGTCTGGAGATCAAAAGAGCGGACGTCAATGCGAAGCTTGCCAAAACTGGGCTGAAGTCGAGTGGCAAGAGCAGCGTCACCGCAGCCTAGGTCGGCGATAGTGCAGGGGCTGTTGTTGCGCCCGCCTCGTGGCAGTGGCAGGAGTCGGATGCTGGCGATGGGATTGGAGAAGTCATGTCGGACGTTCTTGGGTGCGAAGCGCACCTTGGCGCGGGCTTCAATGTCCCCGATATACCCCTCGACTGGATTCTCGGGCCAGACATCGACCTGGCGCCGGAAGCCCTCATGGTACTCGGTGAACATCTCGGGAGACTCCTTAAAGAGTTCGAAGGCATCGGCAGAGGGGCGAGTGTAAAGTGTCTCGTTGAGATGGCGAAAGCGGGCCGACACAAGCTTCTCGCGCATAGATGCCTGGAGGGGCGTAAGCTTGACAGTGGGTGCTGGTGGAAGCGGTGCCGGAGTAGGTGGTGTTGGTGTCTTATCTGTAGCTGACTGCTTCTTGCCGGACTTGCTCCCAGCGCCCGTAGCTTCAACCTGTTCCCGTGGCCACCTGTCGGTTTTCTGCTTCTTCCGTTTCCTCTCCTTCTCCGGCTCCCCGACATTAGCAGGCTGGGCTGTCTTGGGACTCGTCTCGATGTCATCATCAATGCCGCCCCATTCCTCGTCCTCTGCCTGTGGCACAGATGGCTCTGTGTCTGGGACAGAGGACTTGTCCTTATTCGTCTTGTTCTTCTTATCCTTCTTCGCTTTTTTCTCTAGCTGGCTCTTCGGTTGCTGCTCTGGCTGCTGCTCTGGCTGCTCTGTCTTGTCATCGGACTGGAGCCCTTCCTTTTTCTCAGACTGATGCTTTGCCTTTTCCTGAGACCGGGGCTTCCCCTTATCCTCCGACTGAGGCTTCCCAACTTCCTCCGACTCGGACTTCCCCTTTTCCTCAGGAGCCGGATTTTGCAGCCCCTTCTTCGCCAGCTTCTTTTCCTTCCTGGACAATACTCTCGCGGCCCCAGCAGGTGTCTCTTTCTTCTCAATGACCCTCTCCCACATGTCGGCGAAATTGGCGGCCGTCACATTTTGCGAGCCTTGAGGATTTGCTGGTCTCTTGCGCTTCTTGTTTTTGGACGGCGCAGGTTCCGATGTTGACCCTGCTTGTTGTGGTACATCCGTCGCAGCGATTGTTCTTCCGTCTACCGTTTCGACCTTCAACTTGTCGGCCGAGACCGACCAGCCCTTAACAGAGAACATGATGACGGTAGAGCAGACAAAAATAGGGAAATGAACCCTAGTGACTGCTTCAGAAGAGAACCTCGATGCCGACTTTGAGATTTCGATTTTTTTAGTGGGGCAAGCAGTCCCCCTGTCTTACGGGCCATGTGGGGTAGCTTCTCGATGTGGGGTTCCGTCACTTGTTCGACAACCTCCCGTCCCTCATCCCCCCTCACTTGTCCTTCACCGTGACACCCAGTCTTCCTCCACGCCTGGCCCGGTTTACTTGCGACACCTGTGTCGTATCCACCTCGCGACGGGCTGGGGGTGACGAGGAGGACGACGATGACCATGACTTGCCGACATCTCACACGGTAAAACAGCGCTGGTGGCTGTTGAGTTGGACGACGAACCCGTCAACCGTCATCGTCACCGTCATCGTCATCGCCATCGTCGCGAGGTGGATACGACCTGGTGGCTGTCGAGTTGGGCGGCGGCTTGGAAAACTTTTAGGCCTGCCTGAACGCGTCCGCATCCGGGCGACAATGGACTACGGACTAGGCCAAATGCCTTACGGACGTATAGTTTGTGGGGCGCTGGCCGTTTATCCTGCGCCGAGGTGGCTCTTGGCTCTTGATAGGAGATAGATGTATGCCAAAACGCAGTGTAAACGTTAAAGGATGTAACAACTGAAGAGTCGTCATCAATTATCAGAGACCCCACTGATTGTTACCCAGCTACCTTATAAGCCCCCGGCAGGAGACTGGGCGCTCCTATTAATATCCTGCCCACATTGCGCTCTCACCCCAACTCATATATATGCTGGCGGAATTGGGTGGTCGTATTCGCCCTTCGTTCCGCTCTGTTATTCAATACCTGCCCATCAGCCCACACTCGCACTGGTATTCCGAACGCTTGGTGAGACGCCCGTGGTTCCCAGATATCAAAGTACCGTACAGGCAGTGCAATACTTCTCTGCACATCGTACTGCATACCCCCAGATACCGTGCGACAGTGTCTAGCTTAATTTAAGCCTCACGACTCGTCCAACGTAGTGGGTTACCTATTGCGGCGTCTATCGGTCCTTCAAGGCGTGTGCGAAAGGGACGCTCTGCGCAGTGTTATCAGCTATATGGTATCTTAAAACAGGAAAGCAAAAGAACATGGCGAATGTATCAAAAGTACCCCGCTGGGTTATGTCCCACGAGGCGCCCGCCTGTGAAACTGACACCCATTGTCATTGGCCTAAGTACCTAAAATCTAGCCCTTGCGGAGCGGCTTCAAGGATGTAAACGCTGAGTGAATATATTGGGGCCCGGATCCAGCGACCCGCCTGGGTATAGGTAACGTGCTGTCTTTGGCTACGATGTTCCCAAGGGGGATGTGCGTGCTGACTGCTAGGTACATAGGTAGTTGGGGAGGATGCCATTTCTTATTTGCGTAGCCTTTATCTAGTTGTACAGTACCCCTAATGCCGAAATGCGTTTCCACTGCTGCGGCAGCCCTTATTACACCTGAAGGACACCCTCCCGCATTACGATACAAATAGACAGAGGTTTCGGTGCAAATAGACATTCTCCTAATTTTTGGTCCTTCTTCTGGTGCATATCGTGTCTGATGGGGGTGAACTGCTCCCGTAATTACCGGAACCGGCGGGAAGGTAGCTCATTCTGCCGTCGGACGGCATGTTCCGTTGAGGACCACAGCGTTTGAAGCTGTCGAAGAGATTCATCTTGTGCTCCTTCTGTTCATCCCTTTCATCCTTGCCGTCGGTCCTGCATTTAAAAAAAACTTGCATGCGGCGTGGGCATGCGTCCATGTTGTTCAGCTCAACCCCGCTGTCCTTCCTTGGGCCCCTGAAGGTAGCCGGGTTAGCGTCGAAACCGGTACCCCCTCACAGGGCCTAGGGAGGTCCGTCCCTCCCCCTTGTCAACAGCAAGTCGCAAAGCCGCAGCGCCGATTTACCTCAAGGAGCCCTTGGGTCAAAAATCGGGTCGTGGATTTCAACGTCCGCAGCCACCAAGCCATTTGACCGTTTTCGAGTCCGCATCTTCATTTTGCGCAACACCCTGACTGCATAACGGTATCTTTTGTCAGTACGCAGTAGTCGGTCGCTCAATTCAACGCGGTATGCCAAGCAACGTCCCGGGCCTGAAGGAAAGAAAAGCATCTTGCCTCACTGCCCAGAGGTCGAGTCCCAGGACCTTCCACTCTTGTTCCACCAGGGTCCTCGCCGTCAGACTAGCACGCTTTCGCAGGTGCCTCACCCATGCTGGTGCTGGGTCCTGCGCTGTCGTGCGCCTCGGCTCATTTGGCCGATGATGGCGCTGGGCTAGCGTGCTGTGTGTTGCTGCGCGTTGCTCCAGGTTGCATCTGTCCACCAGGCGGGCGAGACGGAACTACCAGAGGCTTGCCTCCCCGGAGCCAAGACACACAAGACAGCCCGCACCCGCCCGCCACCCCAGCTCGCACAGCTCACGATCCGTCCCACCTCTGCCCCTGTCCGGTCTGTCCCATGAGACGCATTATATACGGAAACCTCCCCGTTCTCATCTTCCGCCACCTATTCTGCGTACAACGTTGATATTGAGGGCTTGCTTTCTTGTTTCTTTCGTGGCGGCCGTCCTCCAGGTGTCACGGTCCGGGACAGAGAGCCTGGTGCTATTGTCCCGACATATTCATGAGATTCGCCAGCGCGCTCCCCGACCACGAGCGCATTGCCATGTCGATGCCCGTGCCACTGTTGAGTGTGAACGGCGCTGCTTTAGCAACTTCTCCTTGAATTCTCAGACCCTAAGACCCCCGTTTACGCGATGGACTCTCCCGAAGCGTCGCCTGACACCAACCTGCCCGGCGATGGGAACCCGTCTTCCTCACCGCCAGGGCCTAGCGGCCAAGGAAACCCTCCATCAAAGAAAGCTCTAGCAAGGAAGCGGACCAAAACGGGATGCCTCAGTAGGTCACGCCATGGCGCGGATGTAGCCATTCTGTGTCCTGTGCTATGAAGACTGACGCCCACAACAGCGTGCCGGAAGCGCCGCATCAAGTGCGACGAAGGCAAACCCACTTGCAACAACTGCATCAAGTCCAAGAGACAGTGCGAGGGCTACAACCAGCGTCTTACATTCAAGGAGCCTCTGGGATCGTTCCCGCAGGTGTCTTTCTACGGGCCTTCGTATCATCATCAGCAAGCGCGACAGGATGCCCTCAACAACGCTCCACTCCCGCCCTCGCAGGTGAAGATTGCGGCTTCCCAGGGGCCACTCGCCATGATAGCCCCCAAGCCTCCATCTGTAGACTTCACTGGCACCGTTCCTCTGCAATTCGGACATGCTTATCACGGCCCGCCCAGTGCGCCCGGCCCGCCCATGCCCAGCGCTCACAGCTTAAGTCCGGCCATGTATAGTCCACAACAGCAACTGCCCACCCCGCCGATTATGGTCCCCGAGCCCTCGCCCCCAGTACTTCTGCAGCAGTCCGGGCCGGGAGACTTCCGCGACATCAGCCCCAGTCCCCAGGCGTTCGAGCTGAATCAACCCCTGGAGCAAGTTGCTGAGCCAAAGCCGGAGCCGGAAGCCACATCACCTCGCCATCCAAGATACCGCGCAAGATACCGTGGGTCGATCTCTGAAGACGAGCACTCGGGATTCGCCCAAGCAGAAGAGAGGCGCCTGAGCTCGAACAAAGCTGTGGAAGAGGAGTATTGGCAGTCAGATGACGAAGCGTCAATGGTTGATTCGGACGATGAACCGCTCCCCGACACGCATCTTGCCCATCTCGAATCTAACGACCTCGGGATTCAAGTGGCGAAACGGTTAGAAAGCTCCCTTGACACTCACGGTATCCGGCTGCGGAGCTTTTCGATGCCTGGAGTGGGGAATATCCTCGAAACGTATATCCCATCATCGACTAGCTCACCCCTTAACGACCCCCATACGGCAGCTATCTTCTGGTACTTTGTCAACATGACCGGCCCGAGCATGTCTCTCTATGAGAGACATCCGTTCGATCCTTCGCCCATGTTCCAGGGAGGTCCTGTCCCGAAGGCTCGGCGGCACATTTGGACTTGTAAGCAACGAAGCAGATGCCACGCAGTTTTCTCAGCGGCACTAACGTTTTTGGTATTTAGATATATTTCCAATCATTGCGTTTAGCCACCCCGCCTTGATGCAGGCAATGCTCGCACTCGGGAGCTTGCAGATGGCGAAATGCGAGGGGTTACCAGCGACGGCAGCAATGAAGCACTATCATCTGAGTCTCCGAAGGGTAGCAAAGAACTACCAGAGCCCCGCAAAGCGTACCCAACCAGCCACCTTAGCAGCTACGTTACTATTGGGATTCTACGAGGTCTGGAACTCAGACCATGGGAAATGGTGCAGGCACATGTGGGGAGCCCGTGCCATCATTAGAGAGTTGCCACTCCGCGAGATGACGAAGGAGATTCTCGCCCTCAAGAGAGTCAGGCGGCTGAGACAGCTGGAGCTGTTGAGCCAGCACCAATGTGATGGGTCTTGCTTCTCCTTGCACGCCGGGCTGGAGAGCGACATCGACGAAATCGATGCCGACTTCATCGCCCAGCTCACTGGCCAAGGGGTTAGTTATGGGGACTCTGGCTATGTACTCGACGATCACCCACGGCAGTCGTCTCGGCAGTACACTGAGCGCGACATAGAGACTTACGAAAGCTTGAGTGATCTCTACTGGTGGTTCTGTAAGATGGATGTCTACCAGAGCGTGCTTGGTGGAACCCGACCGTTGTAAGTGGCTCCAGGACTTGATTTGACTGTTAGAGTTACTAACAACCTGTCAGCATGGAGTACAAGCATTGGACACAATGCGCACCCAGGGCGCAGTTTGGGAGGATAGATGCTGTGTAAGCTATGATCTAACCCGTCCTTGTTTTCCTATCCGGTCCGCTGATATTCGGTGTAGCTACGGGACGTTTGACCATCTCATGCTGTTACTGGGGCGTCTAGTAACCTTTGCATCTGGAGATTTGGCTCGGAAGCGGAAGGCGAGGCACGCGGAAGCAATAGCAGCCCGTAACCAGGGTCAAGCCAGAGGGACAGGCCCAGGTCCTGCCCCGGGTCAATTTGCAGGACTAGGCCCGTCATCAGGTCCACCACCGGGGCATGGACCACCACCTGGCCAGTCTCCGCCTATGTTTGCTGGCCTCATGCCTTCCAGTGGTCATTTCACGTTTCCCAGGGGGTTCAGCCCACCGCGAGACACTTCACCACTGGACGAGTCATCCGAAAATATTGACCTTGATGCTAGCACGGCGGCGGCGACCCGAGAATGGGAGGAGATCCGTCAAGCCTTTGAGGTGTTTAGGAACCGCCTCGGGCCGGATTTCGCCCCATTAGGCCTTGAACATGCTGCCGCGCCGGAGATGACGCCCTTCGGGCCCGCCCTAATGTACCGTACCTTCAGCATCGCGGGCATATGGATGAACTACTACATGGGCTTGATCGTGCTGTACCGCGCGCTGCCATCGATGCCCCCCATCGCCATGGCCGCCGCGGGCATGGCTGCCCCGCAGACGGCGCGCTGGGCATACGAGATTGCCCGCATTGCTGCTGGGCTATGTGAGGACCTGAATAACCAGAAGTCGGTCAGCATGCTCATCGGGGCCGCGTGTATCGAGAGCTCGTTCTGCCTATTTGTAGCTGGGGTTCAAGTAGGCTTTTCCGTCAATGCTCTTCGAGGAGGCAGTGCTAACAGATCCGCAGTACCGGGAATTGGAGCAACGGCATTGGCTTGTCCGGCGGCTGCACAACATATCACGGCTCACGGGCTGGCAGTCGGCGAGGCAGATCGCTGATGGGTGCGAGTCAGCCTGGATTAAGGCCTCGCAACTCGGCCGCGGCCCCTCGTACGAGAGCCCTCCAGACCTAGGTCCGCTGTATCCAGACTCCGTCTGGCTGCTCCCGAGGAAAATAGATCGGCGGATACGGGATTTCGAAGGAGCTGACAACAAGCTCGTTCTGGCAAGGACTGAGCAGGCGCATTACGCCCTGGGACTGCTGAGCGTCGAACAGGACCTCGATAGACTGGATTTAGTCGCAGACTAGGATTATTTTCTGGATTTATGGTATTTTAACTTGGCTAGGCGCGCTGTGGTTGGGCTTTTGGGAATATTGGGTTAGGGCGGGAGTTTTTGTTCTGTCTTCTTTGGTAGTTGTTGTGATGTATGTTCGATGGTCCAAGCAGAGAAAAATTTCAGCTTTGCCACGTTTTTCTCTGCTTGGGATCCAGGGGCATGTTTTTGGAGATTATCTGAGCCTTATTTTGGGCGAGGATACCTACTGGTACGACAGTGTCACCAACACCTCAAGTGAAATCGTGGAGTTGTGGTCATGGTTTCGGGCATGGGAAACAAAAAACACGAAACGCAAGTTCCATCTAAAGCGCTCTTGGTCGTCGTGATTCCCATTTTCTTCTTGCTCATGCAGGGTACCCTGTAAAAATGAAAACAAATGCGCCCGCTCTAGTTCGCCGGCAGCCTCTCAACAACAGCAGCCATCTCCTCGTCCGTGTATATTCTGAAGCCCCGGTCCTTGGTCACACTTGCTAGCTGCACGTTCTTGGAATCTAGCTTCTCCTCCATGACCTGCTTGAGCGTCTTGAGAACCAGGGTCTCGGCGTCCTCAATAGTGAGAGACTGCGAAAACTGTTAGATGACCCTCACCACTTTGGACACAATCAGACAGGGGGAAGGCGTACCTTGTGATACTCGTTCTGAAGCTCCGCCTGGGCGCCCTCGCTGCCACTGCCGATGGCCTTGGCGTCATAGCGATAGAAGGTCCCCGAAGGCTCGGCGTGGTAGAGTGAAGGACCGTCCTCATCGTAGCCGGCGATCAGAAGGGCGACGCCAAAGGGACGGCTCATGATACTCTCCTCGCCATCGGCACTCTCGCCAAAGCGCAGCGCCAGATCGCAGATCGCCTGGGTGCAGCTCTCGACGCGCAGCTTCTCGTTGTAGTTGAAGGCGTGGCTCTGGCACTCGACGCGCGCGTGCTCCACCATCGATCGCGCGTCGGCTTGTAGGCCCGACATGGCGCAGCCGATGTGGCGGTCAATCTCAACAATCTTCTCGACTGAGGATGTCTCCAGGAGGGTGGACGTCACGCGCTTCTCGACGCCGAGGATCACGCCTTCGGACGTGGCGACTCCAATAGCCGTGCTGCCAAGTTTGATGGCCTCGAGCGAGTACTCGACCTGGAAGAGGCGGCCTTCGGGGGAGAAGGTGCTGAAGAGAAAGAGGATGGTTAGTACGGGCGGACGCTCGATTGTTGGGCAAGAGGATTAAAGGCGCATGATTGAGTGGTTACGTACTTGATGCCCCGATCTAAAGAGATGTGAGTGTCAGCATCCACTGCCGCTACTTCGCGATCGCCGTTGCTTGGAGGAGGGGCTCACCGTATTCTGATCTTGCCATAAACATATTGGCGGTTGTTCGGGAGGGCGAAAGGGTTACGGGTTGTCAAGGGTGATCGGTGCTGGCTTTGCAGCTCGTTTTGTTGCAGATATGTCTGCGGAGCTCGGTATCGGGAGGCGCGGTGGCTTCTTGGGGTGATGCTGATGTTTGATCAGAATGGGGGTACCTGTTGTGTTGAAGGTGAAGCTCCAGGCACGGCAGGTCTACGAAGCTCTCCACCAGCCGCTCGTCAGCCTTGCCCCCCTGTCGGTCAAGGCACAGAAGTACCTCCGTACCGCAGGGGTTGGCGCCCCTCTTCGCGTGGGGAATCCACACACCAGCAGCGGCGCGTCACAACCGCCAACCCCTACCAACGTAGCACGCGATTTGCTTCAGTCAGCCATCTCAGCTTGGTACCCCACCACGAATTGAAGTCGCCGATATAACATGTGACGGCGCCGGCCGCCAAGTGTAAACTGGGACTATGTCTTCGGGCGCTAGACCAGCCACGCATGGGGATGCGAGAAACATTTCCGCCGCCGAAAGAGCGAGCGCTGCATCGCGCTCCCGAATGTCGGCCACGGACGCCACCAGTCGCAGAGCAGATCGAGAGCGGGAGAGGACTGCGGGGACGGGAACAGGGACGGGGACGGGGACGGGGACGGGGACGGATCCTCGATATGCAGCAGCAGCATCGGCATCTACATCCCACAAGCGCTCGGCCTCAGGCAACCCGCGGCCTACCAGTCGCATGGTCGACGAGCGCCGCACTGAGAAGGTGCAGGTGACGACGAGGGAGACTTTGGTGACCAGAACGAGGAGCCCAGTTCGCCGGCCCGCCCCTGAAGAGAGGAGCAGACAGGCTGAGCCACCGAAGCCGCGGCCGGTCGAGGTTGAGAAGCCGCTGGCGACGCCATGGGAGCCCGAAGCTACACTATTGCCGCACACAACAGCCCCTTTGGCTTCTCGAATTTCTATACCACCGCTCGCATCGACGGCGCCACAGAGCCTGCAGCCCAAGCCCCTGAACGAGCTGCCCCTCGAGGCCCAGGAAGCTGTCATCTTGGAAGATCTGTTATTTGTGTTTATGGGATTCGAGGGCCAGTACATTCGCTTCGCGAAGGGGTACAATCCTTATGAGGAACGCGAGCGGCTGGCAGGCCCAACCTGGCGCATTCTACCGGGCTTGGACCCGAGTCTTCAAGACCTCACCCAGTCCATGTTGCGCATGGCAACACACTACTCAGCCCTGGAGACCTTTGTCGACGTTCAGAGCCGCGATGAGTTTGGCTCCGTCAACCATGCGTTGTGCGCCTCCATCCGCAAACTTCTTCATGAATACCTGGTCATGATAGCCCAACTGGAAACCCAGTTTCTTACCAACGGTTCATTTACCCTACACGTTCTCAACGTCCACATCCTGCCCACCAGCCACATGTTGCACCAGCTCTATGCGTTAGCCCACGAGTTGCTGAAGCGGAACGCTTTGTTGGACGACGAGACAGACGAGTCAAGTGACAGCGCTGACGATTTTGACCACATTTTGGAGCAACTGAGGGAAGGTGGCGACCTGGTCCCTGGGAACATGACGGGGAAGAAAATATGCAAGGGAGGCGTGGTGCTAGGCCTGATCACGAAAAGACTCGAGTCAATGTCGGGAGATCCGGCAGCCAGGGCGTTGCTGACGTCTCTGCTGAGGGACGCGAGCCGTCCGTACATGGCCATGCTGAACGAATGGTTGCATCATGGGGGCATCAACGACCCACATTCCGAGTTTCTGGTCAAGGAACAGCGAAGTATTCGGCGCGAACGGTTAGAGCAAGACTACACCGACGAGTACTGGGAGAGGAGATACACCATACGGGACCATGATGTCCCCCCGCAGCTGGAAGGCGTTAAGGACAAAGTCTTGCTGGCGGGAAAGTATCTAAATGTGGTGAGAGAATGTGGAGGTGTCGACGTGAGCCTACAGGTTAAGGACGTCCCGGTCTCGTTCGACGACAACCGCTTCCTCGACAATGTCAACAATGCCTATGCCCACGCGAATGAGTCCCTGATGCAGCTGCTTCTCACAACTCACGCCCTGCCAGCAAGGCTACGGTCGCTAAAACACTACTTCTTCCTCGACCCTTCCGACTACTTCTCCTATTTCCTCGAGCTCGGTTCTTCGGAGCTTCGGAAACCTGTCAAGTCTGTTAACACCGGCAAGCTTCAGTCTCTGCTGGACCTTGTACTTCGGCAACCCGGCAGCGTTGTATCGCTGGATCCGTTCAAGGAGGACGTCAAGGTCGAGATGAACGAGATCACCCTCACAAAGTCGCTCCAGCGCGTCGTCAACATCACCGGGATAGAACAGGGCGAATCGCTTCAGCCGCTGTCGTCCAATCAACCTGTCGACAGCGACAAGAACGCAAGCGGCTTCACCTCGCTGCAGCTTGACTATGCAGTGCCTTTCCCTGTCTCGCTTGTGATCAGTCGCAAGACCGTGTGGCGCTACCAGGCACTATTTCGATACCTGCTATCATTGCGTTATCTCGAGTCGCAGCTTTCGACCACCTGGCAGACGCATACACGCGGCTTTGTCTGGGCGCACACCTCCTCGTCGCGAAACCTCGAGATCTGGAAACGCCGGGTCTGGACACTGCGCGCTCGCATGTTGGTGTTTGTCCAGCAACTGCTGTATTTTTGCACGGCCGAGGTCATCGAGCCGAACTGGCAGAGTCTGATGGCCCGACTGCGTGAGAAGGAAGCTGGCCAAGATGGTACTCCTGTCCCTCTGTTCGGCGGCCCAGGAGGGACTGCGCCTACCGGCAAGACCAGCGCCAAAGGTCTCACCCGTACCGTGGATGAACTGATGCAGGACCACGTCGACTTTCTCGACACCTGCCTCAAAGAGTGCATGTTGACAAACAGCAAGCTCCTAAGAGTAAGCATGGCGATCATCCCCCCCCCTTTTCTTTTTCTTGACTCCAATCTAACGAAGAACCCCTTCCTTCCAAGATCCATTCCAAGCTGATGCAAACCTGCACCGTCTTTGCCACTTACACCAACTGGCTCTCGCGCGAGCTGGAGAAAACCGATCCAGACCTCTCTGGGGCAACCAAGCCCCCAACCATGACAGACGACCAGTGGCGCCAGTTCCAAGCCGTTCGTTCACAAAAGTCATCCGACTCATCGTCACTCGGCGCCACCGCCCTGGGGAGAGACAAGGACGAGAACAAAAAGGACGAGGCCGCTCGCATCACCGAGCTCTTTGATGTCATCAAGAGGTGGGAAAGCAACTTCAGTCGGCACTTGCAGATCCTACTAGACGCCTTGAATCACTACGCTGCCACGGAGACAGTCGTTCTGCTCAGTCTCTGTGCGAGGTTGAGCACTGCAAACCAAGGGACGGAATATGCCGGGTTGAGAAATGACGAGGACGGCGCCGTTTGAAACAACTGTGTCAAGAAGACACTGAGATATTATTGTGGGAACAGCGAGCGCAAAACGCTAGCGTTGGGGGTTTGAGTATAGCTAGAGCACCTACGTGGCAGATGGGTAGCATTTGGCACGACGTGGGTTGACCCAGACGGAGATCCGCCTGCTTGGAGCGATGTTTAAAGGATACATTGAAGTTGTCAAGCCACCCAATCCCAGAGCGAGACAGGAGGACCAGGTGGGCCACTGTTCTGGTAGCAGCAAGATACAGCCCACTGTAAGAACTCCTTTCATACGTGAGCGTTTTAACATTCGCAACTGGGTATCATTTGTGCTTTCCCACCCAAAACTAGGCCCGGCCTATCCGTACATATGGATGTATCTCCTGTAGCTGCCCCATTTGAGCTACCCTCTCACCCCTCTACTCTTTGTTGCCGCCATCCTCTTCGCAACCCCGGACAGCCTCCAAACATCAACATTCTCTTCCATCTCCCATCATATTTCACCTACCGCAACCCACCAGCCCATTCGGCGGTATAAAAAAAGGATATAGTAAGGAAATACATTGCCAACATACCACAAACTGATCTCTCCCCTTGCTCCCTCTCTTGACCAAAACATGCATCATCGTCCAACAGTTTCCACCGATGTTACTGTTTTTCCCTTCACGAACGAGCCCAGCAGATGCTCCATATGTTCTTATCTCGAGGAGTATTGGGAACAACTGGATAAAACTAGCAATGATGAAGGAAATCAGATTCGAAAAGCCAACGCTACGGAATGAGCGGCTGGGTACTGACTACACTGGTCTGTGACCCTGACTTCCACAACGCCCACATACCCCACCTTGCATGCTTGGGTATAATAAAAGGCTTTTACCGTGAACTCGTGTCACCATCGTCGCCTCGGCATCGAAACTTAAGGTGTGAAACGTATCGCGTTCTTTTTCTTGTGCTCTTCCAGAGTTCACGTGTCGTAAGTAACGTAAGGAGCGGATGTCATGCGTGAGAAAGAGACATCAGATGAAGCAGACCCGTCGGCCGAGTGCACGATCGACGATGCTGCTGCTGCGGATAAGGGGAAAATGAGAGAAAAAAACTGAAATAGTTCGCAAACAGAGCAACCGACCAAATGCAGAACAACTACCAGGGTATTTTACGCCAGGGGTATATCCAGCCGTAGGGTATTTCTTTTTCTTCGCAAGGACGAAAGGCAATCCGTGCGTCTAAAATGTTGAGAGCGGAAGGACAAGAATCTAACGAAATGGCCCAGAAAGGGGGCCGGGGTATCCTGAATTGGTGGAATGAGACGTAGAAGGACGTCCGCTATCAGCGGACGCCCGCGTAGTGTGGCGAGGCGTGACGTCTCCGGCATGCGGGACAGTCAGCTTGTGATCCGACCCGTTGGCCGTGAAACTGCGAGTGGGCGCCCAAGGGTTCTCATCCTCGGGCAAGTTGACCCCACTATCATGCCACGGGCTGCGATCAGCATTGAAGCTGCGCGTAGATTCGATCGAGATGAGGGATGACTTCGAAACATTGCTGGAACCTTTGAAGAAAGAAGTGGTGGCGGAGTGCGAGCTGTTCTTTCTTCTGTCCAAGAAATTGGAGATTGAGGACATGCTACCTGGCTTGCGCAACCGCTCGAAGAGGGTGACACGCTCACGAGCAACCTCGTCGCCGAAATTCGGTTTCGTGGGGGAGTCAACGGCCACGGGGGCTGGTGCGTGCTGAAGCAGCTTAGAGTCAAAGTACTGTAGTGACTCTTCAAACGTATCCGATTTGGGCCGCGGGATGGCCCCCTTGATGAGAACAGGTTCGATGCCGTTAGTGGCAAACTGAGCCTGGAGAAAGTCCATGGCATCACGCAGGCCGCCAGCATTGTTGCGCGTGAAAGTCCACAGAAGGGTGACTGTCGGACCACCCTCCTCGGTACGCTCTTCGGGATTCTCAATAACGGTAACCTCAGCTTCATACTGGCTCTTCAGCTTGGGGACGACATCGTGAACGAAACTGGGCGATTCGAGAAACACCATCAGAGTAGGGGTCCGTTCCAGGACAACTTCATGGCGATCAGGCACCATGCCCTGTTGGGCTGTCAGCGATGTCCGGTACAAATGGGTTTTCTTGGTCCCCTGCAAGTCTTACCAGAAATTCGTCAACACAGAGCGGCACCTGCCACTGGGGTCCAGTAACGGTCACCTCATCGCTCGCTTGCTCAGTGCTGGGGAAGACGATCTTGCAGTTCCATTTCCTCTCCAGATCTTCGATCTCCGACAGCCGAGCGAGAAGCTGGCGATGGTAGAGCCGGTCGACATTGACGATTTGAGACGTGAACTCGGAATCCTATTTGCATCGCGGTTAACAACGGATGTTACACTTGGGGTGGGAAGCGGCAGAGCATACAACACGATCAACCATCTCCAGAATCTCGCTCTTAACAAGCTCAAGGTTCTGGGCATTGCGGGCGGGGGTTCGGCAGATGACATTGTCAACTCTGCTGTCGTCGTCCTCCCGGCCCATGCCACCCCGATCCATCGCATTGGAGAACTTGACGAAGACGGAATGTTTTTTCATGATGCGTTGGATATGCTGGCCGCCAATGCCAATAATACGCTTGTGGTACTGGTCAGGCACGTGAAACGAGATGGATGCCGGCATCTCTTGCTCCACCAGGCTCAAGCCTTGCTTCATGGAGTCGTATGTATGGCCTTGAACTTCGATGTTGAAGTTGTACTCGCCAAAGTTGTCAAACATAATCTGGACGTTGCTCTGCCCCATGATTTTGTTGATTTTTCCATTCTTCTTTCCACTGACAAACTCCTTGTGCTCATTGGCGAGCTCGATCTTGACTCGAATTTGGTACTGCGAGTGCACCACAAATTTGATTTGCGAGATCACCATCAAAGCAGCTTTGACAGCCTCGTCAGAGCCTGTAATGTTAAATGTCAACTTGTCAAAGCTAACATCAGCATCTGAATTGGCGCAAATGTCACCCAACATCGTCTTGATGTCGTTAGGGCTCGGAAGTTGGCGATCCGTGGGTTGCTGGATCCACCACGATGCCGTGTAGAATTGTCCAACCTTCGATGTCTGTCAGTATCACCACCACGCAAATGTGGTTTCAGGACTTACAAGTGCCATGAGCTCCCGAACGGTGCGCTCAACATGAAGGTTCTCTAGCCCTTGAACACGCACGGTAGTCTGCTTTGAACCAAGCGGTGGGAACATGATGAACGAGCCGTTCGCCTCAACAATTTTCCGTACTTTGTCCATCCGGCTGAGCAGAATGCTGTCAATCTTGGCTGCGGGAATCTGGACATCCTTGACGAAGATTCTGATACGGACCAAGTTGTCGTGCAGCTTGAACTTTGCAGCCTCTATCGCCTGCGGATTTTCCCCTGTGAGAAAGATCTGCTGGAAATCGCGGCGTTGAGCATGGGGCGGGCAGTAGCCGAACGCCGGCGAGAAGGGGGGTGGGAAGTAGATCGCCGTGTTCGTAGCCGATTCGATCAGCTTGATATTCTTCCGATTCCGGCCGCATACTATCTGGTGCAGGGAGAATTCCATCTTCTGGCCGTCAACAATCCTTCCGAGCTACAATGATGTTAGTGTTGTGGACGACCTTGCCAAGTTGGAGGAGTCGGTGTTTCCTACGAGCTGGTCAATGTGAATGAGAACACGGGTCTTGGCGTGCTCCGAGGACATGATGTCCCCATAGATAGCGACTCTCCATCGCTGGTCCCTGCGAAGCTCCACGTCGCCATTCACGCCGTCCACGAGGGGATCGAGCTTGGGGCCGAGGAGGAAAATGTCGACGCCGCAAAATGCCGATGTCTCGTCGAGGTAGTCCGTCACTGCCTTCTTCAGCACACCTTCATTGAGATTGGCCACCAGCTTCCCGTCAACGTCTACCGTCGTGCACCGCTGGTCGCCGACATGCTTAGCGCCAAAACATGCAAAAGGTTAGTTAGGGTGAGGGGTATTGGAGACCCACCAGCGACAGTGGCGTTTCATTCAAGATGGTCTCGCGTGTCCGATAGACGAGATCGGCAGGGCCGGCCAAGCAGACCGTGGTGACCTGACTCCGCGAGGTCTTGGGAGTCGTCGAGATGACGTGAGCCTCGAGAGCACCCGCGCTCTGCTGTGTGATATCCCTGCAGTACTTGCGGAGCTGTGCCAAATTCTGGGCGTGTACGGGGAGCTCGTGCACGGGGATGTCGTCGGGGGCGTCTTCGGGGTGTGTCCAGCGTAGCACTGCGTCGGCGGTGGCGTGGAGGATGTCTTCGGTGTCGGGTCCGGCAAGGTCGGAAGCGAAAGGAACATTGAACGAGTAGTGTATGGGGCCATCGGTGACCTGGGGTGCGGTAATCGGTGGCGCCCCTTGGGGTACGATCTTCTGATGAGGATTGATAACCGGCATCCCCATATTCGACCTCGACATGCCAAAGTTGGGACTCATCCTCTCGGGCCAGTGACGCATGTTTGCCAGCTTATTCATCGTGCTATGTCTGCGTCTGCTCGTTCGTCGGGAGCCGGATAACAAGGACCGCGCACAGTAGAGCACCTAGCAGAGAAGAACCAGTGGAGGCGAGCCAGGACCGGCGGCTGGCAGTCGAGAGGCGGGAGGCAATTGAAGCAGGGGCTAACAAATGAGGGACTGTTGAAGACAATGTGTCGCGCGAGGAGGGGGACTCGGGCCTCCGGAAGAAAGACAAGCAGAAAAAAGGGTATCTCAAGAGGCAATCGGGGAAAGGAAAAAAGAGGATGCAGGAAACTCGTCGTGTGCTCTTTTCCTTCCTACGCTCTACAGGTTGAGGGAGGGGAAGAGTTGGAGGGGGATTCGCAATGGAAGCTGATAGACGGAGGGAGGGCCGGGGCGTGAGGGAGTAGGTGGAGAGCAGGTTGTGAGCGAGAAGCCCGCTGCAGCACTTGGTCCGTGCGTGTGGGCTGTGAGCACTGAGCACTGGGCTGTGGGAGCGAGGACAGTCGCTGACCTGATCAATCAGGGGCCTAACCACCTGCTTGCTAACTAACCCGCTTTTGGGGGTTGGCCGCCATGAGATCCCGAGGTACCGCGCCGCTAAAGTTTTGGCGTGAGGATACCCGCTACAGAGGCAAAGCCGTCCCCTTACTTTCAACATAAATCCAACTCTACTACGGAGTATTCCCGTATTCAAAGGCCACTCGCGCCGTCCCTCGCCTAGATGTGGACGATTGGCTTATACCACATTTGCTGCACTGGTAAAGAGGCCCTAGGACCTCAGGGATCCGAGGGACCATCAGCCAAAACACGGGCTCTGACAAGCCACGGCCCATTTGCCAGGGAGGGGAACCGCGACCGGGACGCACTAGGTTATGCCATCAGAACGTTTCTCCTTGCCGTGGCCGTCAAGCCCCCACTGCGCGCATTCCTATTTTCTCTGAGCTACGGATCGCATCCATCATGCAAACGTCTGTTCTACATTTCCCCAACGACTCGTCCCCAACCTGGCAATGAGTGTTAAAGCTTGTGTGGCTGCAGGGTAAGAAAATATCTCCGTCCCTTGAGGTGGATAGAACTTCATTCCGCCGGGACTGATACCAAAATAAATGAACGAGGAGAAACGGGACGTCCCTTTCACGTGCGGCAAGCCCTAGTCCTCCATATCAGGTCGTAGGTGTATCAACACGTACGAGACAGCTCGTCATCCAAGAGGGCTAGCTATCAAAGAGTGGGCCGTTTGTTTATCCAAGCCTCCCCTTCTTCTAAGATCTCCATCTGATATCGCTCCGCACGCGTGTGCCATATCCGACCCAGCTCGAAAGGCCCCTCGCTTATTGAAAGCATCTTCTCCATTCCGCCGCGGACGTCAAAGTCAGGGTCGAGGATTAAAAAGCCTCGGCCAACCAACCCCTGAAGGACGCCTTGAATTTCCGGTAATTGCTTTGCCGCCATACAGGAAAGGTTTAATGTAAGACATAAAAACCCCCAACCGCCCGTTGATAGGGCGCGGACTCGACACGAGGCCAATCCTCCGCTCTCTGGCTTTGTGTGGCCTCTCGCATGTCAGCTCTCAAGTCTCGACACGCTTGGCAGTGGCATGGACTAAAGTGGGTTGCCAAGCCCCAAGTCATGACGGTCAAGAACTCCCCGGCCGCTTTTCTCGTGTGCGACAACAATACTCCCTGCGAGAGATGCAATCATGGCTCATCAGACATTTATACCTCACCGTATTGGATAAATCCACAAGGGACGATTACATGGAAATCCCAACACGAGCAACTGAGCAGGTGCCCGGGTGTGGGGACACACACCCAAGCCGTCGCCCCCTCCACGTTCTCCTCTAGCCAGGACGCCCTGTTGATTTTGCCGGCGTAGCATCACAGGCTCTCAGCACATTCCTGGCACGCATACCCGTACTATCAAGTTATTCTCAAAGCTCGGCGCTGCGGGTGAGCTGCAATCTTTACATTCTTTTGGTTGTGTGCACGGCACCTGGTCTGGCACCTGTGTCTGTTGCCCGCGTCACGTATCGCGTACCTAGAATACCTAGGCGCCCCCAAACGGCGGTATTCCCACTCCCCCCAGTGGGACAGTACCAGTCACATCCCTTGAAGGGGCTGGCTAGTCTGTGAGCATCTCTGGGTTGGCTGGAGCTGGGATGTGGATACACTTGGCCCAAATCGTGCGGTATTGCAAGTGCAAGGCCTTCTCCATTCGCCTCGATCAATGGATGGTGGAGCTACGGACCTAATGAGTTCGGGCAGTAGGGTCCGAGCCCTGGCCGTGTTCTCGGCCCTCCACCACCTGCCGGGTCGCACCCCGCGACTCCCCGGTTTGCGGGTGAGATTCCGCGCCCAGATGTAGATCACCACCAACCAAGCAGATCGTAGGCTTATTACAAAATGACTATTCCTCAACGCTTCTCTTGCATAGTCAGCTACCAGTACAACATTGTATCTGATGGCCAACGAATTCGACAATCCAGCATACACATGTCCCGTTACTCCTGAGTCCGCTTACATCCATGTCCCGGCAGGATCGGAACAACGTCACAACCCCGCCCCCCGCCCCGCCCTCCGGTCAATTTCGTTGGAGGCTCGGGGCGGTGATCTCATCGTGACTCCCGGTAAACCTCTCGAGAATGCCGGTCCAAGAAGACCACATCGTCGTCAGATTGTGGGGGTGGGCGCCCGTAATATCTACCAGGCTGGCTGGTGCTGAATTCTCGTCGGATTACCTGTGGCGTCGCTTCTCCCGGCACAACGCTGTAGCCCCGACCCGCAGGCGGTGGCTGCATGAACTCCCTCCGACCTTCGGGATGGCCCGCCGCAGCATACTCCCGAGCCGGAATCTCAGGCATGACACTGCCGACTCGTGCTCCGTAGTCCCTAGCCATTTCATACCGAACCGTCTCTGTCGGTCTCACGCTCGCTGAACGTACCGACGCATATTCCCGCAGTGGCTCCTCCCCGATTCGCCTCTCGTAGGCGATAGGCATCTCGTAGCGAACGGCCTGGGGAGGACGAACACTCGCTGCTCTGGCATCCACGTGCTCGTGCGCCCGCTCCTCAACCGGCCTCCTCTCGAAGTCTGGTACCCCATCGTAGCGCGCCGGGTCGACAGCTGGACGAACGCTCGCCGCTCTGGCAACGTACTCCAGCGGGGGTTCGGCAGCGGCTCGACTTTCCAAACGGGGTCGCGACGTGATGTACTCACCAGGGGGTGGTGCCATGGCATGGTTGGGGGTTTCTCTGTAGATACGATGCTCGGAAGTAGCATATTCCGGCTGAGTGAGAACGCGCCTTGGAAGAGCATATGCTGGTGAACCTGGTCGATACAACACAGTATCCTCTTCGTAGAGATCTGGCCTCCGAGATACGGCACGAAGGGGCGCCGCACGCTGATATACGCGGTTTGGGTCCATCACTCGGTACTCGGGGGCAGCACCTTCTCTTACCACCGCTGCCGACCGAGCCGGTTCGATGTACTCGCGACCGAAAGCATCAACCACAATTCGCGTCGGTGCCGCCCTAGAAAGCGCCATGGTTGGGACGCTACGCTCATAAGCGACAGGGGATTGTGAGCGTGCGCGGTACGCTGCGGGCCGCACACTTGTCCTCGATGAGGGTCTAGCATCGTAGTAAGGAGCAGGCTCTCCTTGAGGCCTCTCGATGACATGAGACGCAGGCCGTACCGAACGCACCTCACGAGGCGCATACTGTGCCTCATAGGCATGGGGAGAGTCTGGTAAGCCTTGATGACCGCTGACTGCCGACCTGGGTTCCTCATAGTACACCCTTTCGTATCGGGGAGAAGCGATCAGAATAGGCTCAACCTCACGACGGCCAGACTCGTCGATCCTCTCATAACCAACAACTCGCTCCTCCCTATGAATTCTGGGGGGGTAACGATCCTGAAAGTTGTCATCTATGGCAATAGGCTGGCCATATCTTGACTCGTCGTAGCTAAATTCTGAAAGCTGCTGAAGTGACTGTCTTTGGCGCTTACTTGGGCGAGCGTCAGGTGGAGCTGCGAAGGGAGAGGGGGAGCGTGGCTCGGGTTTGATGTAGGGGGATGCGGCCGCAGCATCAGCAGCAAGCCTTTCGGCCTTCCTCTTTTTCTTTTTGCTCTTCTTCTTGTCGGCAGCCTTGCTCCCCTGGGGGGAGCTGTCAGGGCTTGTCGCAGCAGAGTGCTGTTTCCGAAGCGCAGCGACTTGGGCCGGGGTTCCTCTGCGAGTGCCTGTATCGGATCGGACGATAGGCCGCTGGCGAGCAACCGCGAGGGGAGAAACGTGGGCAGGTTGCGGCGCAACAGGAGAAAGATCGTGGGCACACACAACTGGAGAAGCCTGGTAGCCCCTCGCTTGGTGTGTCTGGTTAATGAGCCGCTCGTTGACACTGGAGAAATCTCGCGAATCAGCAGCCTGTTCCCTCCCTGTATTCCCTGACTCCTCAGAGCGACTCCCGGTGCCACTTCCTTGGGAGCTTATAGGCCCAGGCGGCAGCAGATGCCGATAGGGGCGGCTGGAGCTCGTCGCCTCGCTCGACAAACCAGGGACCACGACGTGCGTGGACTGCGAGTGAGCAGCAGTAGAGCCCGGTGTGCTCGACCCAAGCTGGTGCTGAAGGAGAACATTCTGGAGGAGACTTTGTGGCGGTCCAACAGAAGATTGGGTTGGCTGAAGGGGTCTGACTGGCGCGATGGGCTCGGTATCTAGCTCGGGCTCATAGGGGGACCCTTCGCGCATCTCCTCGTCTTCGGACTCGTTAGGAATGCGCGATACCATCTGCGAAGAAGGTGTGTCGTGGTGGCTGGAATAGAAGGTATTGTCATCAAAGGAGTCGCTTGAGGCTTCTGCGTTAGCAGCTGTGTCGTCAGTAGGCTGAGCAGAGGTTGTCTGGACCAAGGCCATGGCTCTTGCCATGACATCGGAAACATCAAATTCAGCAAGCTGCTCTGATGCCTGCAAAGAAGCCTTGTGCGAGGCGCGACGCTGCTCGATCTGCTCTTTAAGGCCACGCTCGACCCTTTGCCGATGCAACTGCATCTCGGCCTTGAGCAAATCGTCAGACTTCTCCAGCAGTACAGGATTTATTTCTGGCTTTCCGGGCGCAAATGACTTGGATGGACCATTCGGGGGGGCTGATAAAGTCCCTAAGCCGGGGAGGTTCGTCGGAGGGTTTACCAGCGGCCTCTTCAGGTTCGCCTGAAACGACTGGGAATTGTCCACCACTCGACGATCGCCATTCACTGGCATCTTTGCGATACCTGTCTGCGATGGCGCCGAAGGGAGCGCGCTGGCCGGTTTTCCTAGCAGATGTGTCGATTTGATGCGCGGATGTGATCCGGCCACGACCTTGTCGCGGAACTGCAACAGCTTTTCATACTGCTGCAGCTCATGAAGCTCGTCATCTGTGGGCACTGGCATCAAGGAATCATTTCCCGTTGCTGTTCCCCCACCATGTGATCCCGCCTTGACGGAGACCACCGTGCCTTGGGCCATGTTTTGTGCTCTGTTCGGGCCAGCAGAGGTTAATCCCACAACGCTCACGGTTCAGGGAGCCAAGCAATCCATCAACTTTGCAGCAGTTTGGATTAGAGTAAGCAAGCAAAAAGGAAACGCGCCACTGAAAGGGCGTAGCGGTGGAAATCCGCGAATTGCGGCGAAGGTGAGATGTGGAAGACACAAGGCGCGGCTGGTGTCGCGAACATTTGCGAGGTTGACTCGGCGAGCCTCGAGAAAGAAAGCACGATGTGGGTCCCAGAAAGTTAACGTTAGCCCACATTCGGCTAGACCGGAAACAACGCATGGACCAGGTGGGATTTTGCCGATGCTCGAGCTGGGCGGGCCTGGGGCAACAAGTGCTGCAGGATAACTGTGTTACGGCCGCTGAATAGTCTGAATAGCGAATGGCGCGAGGTCGCTCCTCCAAAGCGAATCTCGGCTTGAGTCAATAGCACATAGCTGGTTGGATTAGTAAAGCTTTAGGTGAACGATGAACTGTGTGCATGAAATCCAATACCAAGTATGATTCCACAAGCTACATGGAGGTGTACACACTTGCATATAAATCGAAGGATTGTCCAGCAACTTGCAAAGGGGTCAGTTGGACAATTGGCAAACTGCAACAGAAGAACGACGCTTAGAAGCTTTTCCAATTCAAGCATCTGGACCGTTCCCTATAAACAAAAGACTTCCCGCACCGCGCCCCTTGTGCGGCCAACACACGAGCAAAGATTCGCACACCACACCACTGAGACTACGAGCAGAGGCGGCATGGATGCAACCGGGTTGAAACCAAATGGGGCAGCGTCTTCTGCCAGAAAGGTGTTCTTTTTGTGAGTCTGGTATCAAGAAACTCATCATCTTCTGCAACTCGATATCTAATCCAGCGATAGTGACGTTGACAATTGTCTCTACCCGAAGAGTGAGTGAGATCATTGTACACCGAGAGCCTTGGCGAGCCTAGGACTCACTCTTTGCAGGTGCCAGGGTCCACGACCTCATGGCCGATTTGATCGATCAGTATTTTGCAACACACCTATCACTCCCATATCAGGATGCCGTGCGGCTGCACAAGGAGTACTACCAGAACTACGGCTTGGCGATCGAAGGCCTAGTGCGGCACCATCAAATAGACCCTCTTGACTACAATGCTAAAGTCGACGACGCACTCCCCCTCGACGACATCATCAAGCCGAGACCTGAGCTCAAGCAGCTCCTGGCCGATATTGATACGAGCAAGGTGAAGCTGTGGTTGTTGACCAACGCTTACGTCAACCACGCAAAGCGCGTTATTCGCCTCCTGGAGGTCGAGGAGTACTTTGAGGGCATTACCTATTGCGACTACAGCAAAGTGCCCTTGATATGCAAGCCACATCCCGACATGTACCAAAAGGCGATGAAGGAGGCCGGAGTTGAGAAGCATGAAGATTGCTTCTTTGTTGGTAAGTCAACACGAAGCTTAGCCCTAAAAGCACGTCCGTTCCGCTAATACGTCCAGACGACTCCTATGGCAATTGCAAGAGTTCGCAAGAGCTGGGATGGACAACAGCCCATCTTGTAGAGGAGGGTGTCGCTCCGCCCAGGACACCGGCAGCGAAGCACCAGATACGCCATTTGGAGGAGTTGCGGACAATCTTCCCACAGTTCTTCAAATCATCCGCCGATTGAGTGACGGTGGGAGCAGTTGGTCTGCTAAGGGTACCATAGATCCAGGGAGTTCCCATAGCGAAGGATGCACATCTTTTTTTACATTGTTACCTTCGTAGTGCTACTAAATTCTAGCCTGCCAGCTCTTCGCCCAGCTAAACAACCAGGGCCACGCAGCTGCAAGACTGTGAATGCTCAGGATGTCTATCCTTCCCTCCAACTTCGCAATTAGGCCAGACGCAACCGCAAACCGAAAATTGGGTATCGTTTCTCACCGTACCCTTCCCATGACGCCGTGTTTCCCAAACACCCCTACTTTTGCCCTAGCCCGAGTCCCAAGTCAAAACAAAACCATGTCACCAGCGAAGGCTCAACGATAACGCCGGATAGAGCGCAGGAGGGAGTCAATCTTGGCCAAGACCTCCTCCTTCTCCTTGGCTGCCTCCAATCGTTGGGTCTCTGCCGAGCTGAGCTCCTCTTCTAACTCCTTAATTGACTGGTACTGGTCGCGCTCGCTGTTATCCAAGCCTGGGAGGCTGGAGATGAGGAATTCTATCTGTTGCTCCTTGACTATGAGATCGCGCGCGAGCTCGAGCTGGCCTTGTCGGAAGGCTTCAGGGTCGAGCGTTTCGACTAGCCGGCATGTTAGTCAGAGTGATTCATGAGGCGTGCAATGCGGTGAGGTGGCCGTGGCTTGCCTTCTTTGGGCTGTTCGGGCTTGAGGTCTGGGATTTTGTCGCTCGGCCCGAACTGCTCCAGGTCGTGATGTCGTTCGAGGAAGTAGAAGCATGCGACGAATTGGTTTGCCAGCTTGCGAAATGTCAGCTTGCGGAGGTTGAGGATGTTAGCGCATGAAGTTACCTGGTCTACGGCTTGCTGTAGCTGGGTAAGACGGTCTCCCATGTTGGCTTCCTGTCCGTCGTTTATGTTGGCTGCTTCAAAGCAAACGGATCGCGGGGGACCTTGGTGGTGGTCAGTTTGGCGGGCTTGGCACGGAAGTAACAGAAGTGGGGCTTAAGCCGACCGCGTTAGCCAATCAGAACGCGCGCTGCCCTTGAAAGAAGTTGAACATGAGAAGACAATTTCATCCTTTCCTTTCCAAGGACCTCCTTCAACAGCAATAGCATTTTACCAACCAGTGTGGCAATAACCACCCCGATTCCACAGAGAGAGATTTCGCGGTGGTTTGCAACGGAATGCGGGCTCAGCAGCTCCTGTTGAAAAGGATCAGAGCACTTATTCCTCCAAGATCCCCTTCATCCGTCTTTCTACGACGACAGCTTTGGACCACAAGAAGGTGCTTAGGACCGGAAAATGGGACTGCCAACAAGTTACCGCCGGCTGCGGCCCCTTCGCATACCCTGATCTACCCAGGTGCCCCTGCTACAGGCCACCACGACCTTATAACATTTCTTGACTACGCAGACCGCACCGGTCTCGACCATGGGTCGCCCACCTTCGTCGGCACCCACTTCGAATACACGGTAGCATCCGCCCTTTTATCCTTTGGCTTCCACCTCCGCAGAATAGGTGGTCAGTCCGACTTTGGTATTGATTTGCTCGGCACTTGGTCTGTCCCACCCTCGTCCGGCAAGCCTCTTCAAGTGCTCCTGCAGTGTAAAGCCATCAAGAAGCCCGGTCCCCACCTCATACGGGAACTCGAGGGGGCTTTTGTTGGCGCACCTGCTGGCTGGCGAGGGTCTGGAGTGCTTGGACTCTTGGTGATCGAACGACCGGCCACCAAGGGGATGCGGGACGCTCTTGGACGAAGCCGTTGGCCAATGGGGTGTATATCTTGCTCCAGAGCCGGCACCGTCGAACAAATCCTCTGGAATCGCCGGGCCGAGGAAGAGGGCCTTGAGGGGATGGGCGTTGGGACTAGGTACTCTCCTGACGGAGAAGGAACACAGCAACTTGTTTTGACTTTCAAAGGCAGGCATCTCGCTTTCGGTCAGGATGAGGCTGAGTGAGATGTAACGGCAAGATGGCCGGCTTACTTTGACTTAGTAAACAAACAACAAAACGTCCACTAGACGTCGCATCTCCCTCGCTCAGGAAACGGCCATAAACGCCATTCAGCAATAGGAAATATCCCGCGGGGGTAATACAAATATACACCCGCTCTCCACCACATGCTCACGGTGCGCCATTCAAATAGCACCAATTCAATCCTCCCAGACGGCCTGCTTGGCCTTGAGGGCTTCCTCTTCCCTTTTCTTCTGCAGCGCCTTCTCCTCCTCTCGACGGCGGCGCTCCTTCTCCCGCATGGCTTGATCGTACTTCTTTTGCTCATCCGTCATCCTGGGCACTTTCACACCAAGCGCACTTGCGATCATGCGACGGGCCACTGCGTCCGTCTTTTCGGGTCGTTTCTTTTCGAGTGCGCTATCCCGGTTCACATCAACAGCGTATGGCGAATCGAATGAGTCTCCACTGGAGGTAGCTGGCGGGAACGGATGCTTGGAGCCGTATGTTGGCGACATGGGTGTCGGGGGTGGTGCGGCTGTGCCGGCCTGGCCGCTGCTTCGCGAAGTCGTCCGGTCCTGATCCCGTTCATCGTCCGATGCGGAGTGCCCTGAGGCGTGGTCTTCCTTGTCGCTGCTTCCTTCGGATGGCGAGCTAACATCCTCGTCTTCCCAACTATCGGCGACGGCGGGAGCCTTCTTCGTCTTCTCCACCTTGGAGGAGCGGGCGCCCGCAGATGCTGGTGATGTTTTGAGCGACAATTTAGAAACCCGAGAGGCAATATCGGCTGACGCTGTCTTGGATGCCATGGCTCGAAGCAGCGGTCTATAGTGTAAATGTATATATGCAACTGGGGAGGGTGCGAATTCTATCAAGGTCACGGTGGTGGATGAGGGAGGAGAAAGAAAAAAAGAGAGGGGCTGCAGTGCTCTTTGTGATGCTGTGGTACCAGGCACCCCCCAGCTGCCGAAACCCAACAGCTTGGGATACTTTACGACCCCAGCTAACTCGGAGGCCACAAGAGGGAAGCAAGGGAAGACTTCGTCCGAGCAGACGCTGACAGGCTAAATGTGGCACGTATTGTTATTCAGCCAGGCGTCTGTGGTGCTCGCGTTGTAATCAAATCAATAAATAGCTTGCGTGTGGGTTAGATTCCCACGCAATGCATGTCAGAACCACGGAATCGGAGACCGCCTGAAGGTTCAAGGCCAGGCCGCCTGAGGGAACAGGCGGGGTGCTTGGAACTTCGAGCCTCAGAGGGGGTCCCTTCGTTCTTGGCAATAAACTGCCTGCCGGAAGTTGATTGTGGCTGAAGCTGGGCTGCTCGCCGCTGGGGCTTGTTGCAACCAGGAAGGCTCGATCCACACTTGAAATGTTGATGGCGATTCGTAAAGCAGGTGTACTCGAATGGAATCTCTATCACAACCCGGAAAGTGTGACAATAATCTAGTAACGGTAGGTTTGTAGCTTCCCGAGCTCTGCGATCTGCTTGGCCTGGGCTGTTCAAGAGGTGGCTGACTCCAAGTACATCGGAAGAGGAGGGACGCACTGGCCAACCCGGCCGTTCTCTCCAAGCGAAAGGCATTGGCCGGCCGGCGAACCGGAGCTAAAATTGCAAGCTCGCATTTTCCAGGTAACCTCTGCATACATCATCGCAACGCATTGAAAACTCGTCCTATGCAGATGCATTATCCAGACGAGTATCCCTTGGCCGTAGCTCCAACACCTAGCCATTTTGACTTGTATTAAAAGTATTCGGCGAGGATTTCGTATTTACCTTCAATCCGCCGTAAGCCCGCAAATTCTGACGTCAACCTGCCTCCCCCCGAGCTCTGAGCTCTTGAGCTTCCTTCACGATGCTGTCGGGACAGCGCCTCACAGCTCTATCTACGTCGAGGATACCGATTTCTTTCACGACAAGAGTATGGAACTCGAGGTTCCTTTCCTCTACGCGATCTCCGGCGCGTCTACAATCCCTCATACGAAGTAGTCGCCAACCCTCAGCCATCTCGAGCTTCTCGACACATAGCGCATTTAGAAAACAAAAGGGCAAGGGTTTTTTCGATGGCACTTCTGAGCCCCTGTCGGAAGAGGAAATAAAGGCCAATCTGGAGAAGGCCGAAGCCGAGGAGAAAGATGTTGCCGAGGCCAAGACTTCAGGCTCGGATGCGCCGGCCGGGAGTCGCAGCCAGGCACCGCCAGAATCGCCGGATGGGAAAGGCAGTGCTGCCGGAAGCGGGGGGTCGTCGGGAGAGGGCCCGGGGGATGGTGGCAAACGAGGACGGAAGCCAGGTGATCGAGCTCTCACCAAACCGCTTGTGCCCGAGATATACCCACAAGTCATGGCGATCCCGATAGCCAAGAGGCCCCTGTTTCCCGGTTTCTACAAAGCTATCACGATCAAGGACCCGAATGTGGCCGCTGCGATATCAGAAATGATCAAGCGGGGTCAGCCATATGTCGGAGCCTTCCTGTTCAAGGACGAAAACGCCGACGACGACGTAATACGCAGCCGGGACGATGTTCACGACGTTGGCGTCTTCGCCCAGATAACTAGTGCTTTCCCGATGAACAATCCTGGAGGTGAGGGTACAAGCCTTACCGCAATCCTTTATCCACATCGGAGAATCCGGTTATCCGAACTCATACCCCCCGGAACGGCGGATGCTGCGACGCCTGCTGAAGGGGAGCCAACACCCGAGCCGATACCTAAAACTCCCGAGGAGGCCTCCCAGAAAGGGGACGTTGTCGCAAGCTTCGAGGAAAGCGCTGTGGCACCGAAGCCTGAACCTGCGCAGAAACAGTACGAACCGACATCCTTCCTGCGGAAATACCCCGTCAGCCTGGTAAACGTGGAGAACTTGACGGAAGAACCGTACGACCCCAAAAGCCAGGTCATCCGTGCCGTCACCAATGAGATCGTCAACGTTTTTAAGGAGGTCGCGAGTATGAACAGTCTCTTCCGGGACCAAATATCCACTTTCTCGATGAGCCAGTCTACGGGCAACGTCATGTCCGAGCCTGCGAAGCTCGCTGATTTTGCCGCAGCCGTCTCCGCTGGCGAGCCAGCTGAGCTTCAGGAAGTTTTATCCACTCTCAACGTGGAAGAGAGGATGCACAAAGCCCTACTGGTGTTGAAGAAGGAGCATGTGAATGCCCAGTTACAGTCAAAAATTACGAAGGATGTGGAGAGCAAGATCACAAAGCGTCAACGCGAGTACTGGCTTATGGAGCAAATGAAGGGCATTCGACGCGAGTTAGGGATAGAGTCCGACGGCAAAGACAAGTTGGTCGAGAGGTTCAAGGAAAAGGCCGACAAGCTCGCGATGCCGGAGGCGGTTCGCAAGGTGTTCGACGAAGAGCTCAACAAATTGGCACACTTGGAGCCGGCCGCTTCTGAGTTCAATGTCACACGAAACTATTTGGATTGGCTCACGCAGATCCCCTGGGGCCAAAGGAGCGCCGAGAATTTTGGTATCCAAAATGCGATGAAAGTTCTCGACGAGGATCACTATGGTCTTAAGGATGTCAAGGATCGCATTCTAGAGTTTATTGCTGTCGGCAAGCTGCGTGGAACCGTTGAGGGCAAGATCCTCTGTTTTGTCGGTCCTCCGGGTGTAGGCAAGACCAGCATTGGCAAGTCGATTGCGCGAGCGCTCAATCGCGAGTACTATCGGTTCAGTGTTGGCGGTCTTACCGACGTGGCCGAGATCAAGGGCCATAGACGCACTTACGTTGGAGCCTTACCCGGCCGCGTTATCCAGGCCCTGAAGAAATGCAAGACGGAAAACCCGCTGATTCTGATTGATGAGATCGACAAGATTGGCCGGGGCTACCAGGGAGACCCGTCCTCTGCCCTTCTCGAACTACTCGATCCAGAGCAGAATAGTTCTTTCCTGGATCACTATATGGATGTTCCCGTCGACCTGTCCAAGGTACTCTTTGTATGCACAGCCAACTTGACAGACACGATTCCTCGACCGCTCCTCGACCGGATGGAGGTCATCAGGTTGTCGGGATACGTCTCGGACGAGAAGATGGCTATTGCGGAGCGATACCTTGCCCCGCAGGCTCAGGATCTCGCCGGTTTGAAGGGAGCCGACGTTCAGCTGACGGAGGAGGCGATCGCAGAGCTCATCAAGTCATACTGTCGGGAGTCGGGCGTACGCAACCTGAAGAAGCAGATCGAAAAGGTGTACCGGAAGTCAGCGTTGAAGATTGTCCAGGATTTGGGAGAGGAAGCTCTCCCAGAAGAGAAGGCTTTGACTGATAAAGGAAAGGCCGCCTTGGAAGAATCGGAGAAGGCAAAGGAGGAGGAAGGGGGAGCCCCCAAAGCAACGGAGGGCTCTGCGAAAGAGACAGAGACAACAGAGAAGCCTCGAGTGGCCCTGAAGATCCCCGATGCGGTCCATGTCGTTATTGGTAAAGAAAATCTGAAGGACTATGTCGGGCCACCGGTCTTCACCTCCGACAGGCTCTACGATATCACTCCGCCAGGTGTCACAATGGGACTGGCATGGACGCAGATGGGCGGTACCGCCATGTACGTTGAATCGATCCTGCAGTCCGCCATTCGGCCAAGCAGTAGGCCGTCTCTCGAAATCACGGGCAACCTCAAGACCGTTATGAAAGAGTCGTCGGCGATCGCCTACTCCTTTGCCAAGTCTTTCATGGCCAAGAAGTTCCCTGAAAATAATTTCTTCGACAAGGCTAAGATCCACGTACACGTCCCAGAAGGGGCAGTGCAAAAGGACGGCCCTTCAGCAGGTATCACGATGGCAACATCATTGCTGTCGCTGGCATTGGACACGCCGGTTGACCCCACCGTCGCCATGACTGGCGAGCTAACCCTGACAGGCAAAGTTCTTAGGATTGGTGGTTTGAGGGAGAAGACAGTGGCTGCGAGGCGGGCTGGATGCAAGATGGTTATTTTCCCAGACGACAACATGTCTGACTGGCTTGAACTCCCAGAGGTACAACACATCTGCAATACTGTACAAGATTACGACGAATACATGCTAACATGTAGTGAACAGAATATCAAGGAAGGCCTCGAAGGCCGGCCTGCGACTTGGTACTCGGAGGTGTTCGATCTGATATTCCCCAACGTGGACCAGGAAGCAGTAAACAAGAGTGTAGTCTCCCATGACGAAAGGTCAGACAGCGATGGCGAGAAGAGCGAATAGACGGCACAGGCTAGACAGCAAGCAAGACGAGCAACCATGTGTCTCTGCGGCACCACGGATATCTAACCTCTCAGTACCCATCAGGCGACATATTTGCTTTTTTTTGAAAAGGCAGGTGATTTCCCTGCCAATAGAAAGAACTCGGGGCATCGGTAGCGCGGGCGAGTCTGAAAGTGAAGGGGGCGAGGGGTGACGATGGGGGTGGGGAGAGATAACAGATCGGTGATGAGCGATGGGTGGAAGCATCTATCAGGCGTTATTTTTTTTGCGAGAGGTATCGCCCGTGGCTGGGAGCGAAGCAAGGGTATGAACGACTTGGAATGACTCCTTTTGGGTCAATCGGAATCCCGAAGCGCATCCCCCCTACCTTATACATGAAGGTGAAGTAACATACATACATCCTCACTCTTTTTTTGTTCTTGTAATGCAGGCATAGAGAGGGTTCATTTTCATTGTACGATAGCGAAACGTGGTAGGAGTCATACTCCCAGGGAATCATACCTTCTAGGGGTGTGTGTATCTAGACGCGGCATGATGCGCGCCCGAAGGGAGGGGGCTTCAAGCCGAGGAGAAGGAGGCGGCGCTGCTGCGGCATCGGTCTCGGCGTGGTCGGATGGTGCACAGCTTCTGCCTACTGCAGAGAGGAGGCAGGAAACGTTGTGTGTACAGTGTGTATCAGCGAGTCGTGGTGAGGCAGCGGTTCTCGACTAGACAGACAAGCAGAGCAGCTTGATTAGATACGATAACAAAGAGCATGATTTATCTTGGGTCGGCTTATTGTCATGGAAGCATCGATATGTGTCGACCTAACTGGATACGGTGTGGAAGCCAAGGACATCGTATATGATGGGTTTCCCCATCTAGATATCTAGGCGGATTCAGCCAGCCGGAACATGAGTCCATTGGGAGCCGTGATAGAGGGGCGATGTTATGTTAAGTGGCTCTGAAGATAGGCTCCGCTGTGGAGAGTTTGATATGTCTTGTTACGAAAATGTTATCTGTCGAAATGCTGGGTGCTTTGCTTGGGCGGTGTGGTTTCTTGGTTCATATTGATGCCCAACGGTTGCGACTTCGAGCGGTTAATCAGCGCGGTTCGAGTGATTCGCTTGCATTATTCTTTAGACTGCCCCTTATTCCCTATTTTACAGGAGAACACTGCCATGAACTCCAACCCACGGACTCCTAGGCCCTATGAAATATTGAACGTTCCCTAGCGCGTTTGGGGACTTTGTTTATGTTTACTGTCCCGGTCGAACAGCATAGGATTGCAAAATGTCTCGGCCGTGAGATAGTATCTTCTAAGCCGGAAACGAAAAGGGTCCACTTGTAGTCCCGCTCTGTTCGGAAGCATGAACATCGACCGGGATACCGAGGAGACCTGAAGCGGATGTTCTGTTTGGCCCGCCGGATCATCACTGACGTCAAGAATTCAGGAAGCATGCTGTTCTACGAACCCAATCTGACTACGCCCGCAGCGCGGCGTCGCTGCAGCAAAACCAGATCAGCAGCTAGGAGGCATGAACCAAGTCCGGGCACATCGTCACCTCAAGAGATGAGGATACGATTCGCTGGTCGCCAGTTGCCAGTCACTGGACACGCCTCTACGGCAAGCCTCGTTTTCATTCCGTGTGTGGGGTAATAGTGTCGTCCCGCAAGCAGATTGCATGCGCTGAAAAAGGGCTCAATGAAAGGGGTGTCTGACGTGTCTCATTGAAGGGCTCGGTGTCCTTGGGCATCAACAGCCGAGCGCCCTGACCAACGAGCGCAAGGCGATGTTGCCTGTTGGCGGACGCTGGGCCGCAGGGCTGATGGGATTTGGATGGATTCGACTTCAATGGCTGCACACAGCGGTTGATGGCGGGTTGGCTGCTGCAGCCGAAGAAACGGCCCAACTCCGCAGCCCGTAATACAGTCAACCCTCTCTATAAGAATCAGCCTCGTGGTAGGAATATTATTCTTATAAAGAGGTTATTCCTACCCTCAGAGAACCCACTTTTCGCTGAGTCAGCTACCCACACCACTGAAAAAACGGCCAGAAAGATTACTGCAGTTGCAAAGCACTGGGGTCAAAAGCAAAACGACGCTGGGCCTTACAATTATACTATAAAACTGTCTAGAAGAAGGAGTCAATAGTGGTTTGTTTTCCAGAACCAGCCCTCTCCAACTGAACCTCCGTAATCCTTCGTCGGATTCGTTCTAACGCCGGCAAATCCAAACCCCTTTCATTGACCTCGAACTGTACAAGCAGGTTGACTGCTTGAAGCGCGGCCGCAGTAGTAATTGGCTGGGGAAGCTGCTGTTCTCCGTCTTCTTCCCCTGGCTCACGAGCCTCTGAAAAGGTCTCGGCGATGTGGTCAATGAGGTCATCACCAGAATCCTCAACGGCCTCCTCCGGTAGATTGATGAAGTTAGTTATATCCATAACTTCCCTGATCCTACCAGCTGCCACTAACTGCTCTGCTAGCCGTCGGAGGTGTTCTTCTTCCGAAAAGCCTAGAGGGCGTGGCTCTGGCCCATAACAAGGCCCGAACAGTTAGGAATGCCTCTAACAGTTGGCGATGGTCTCTACGCTTACGTCGTTTCTCCAGGCATTGATTAGCCATAAAATCGCGTTCAAAATAGTAGTGTTTTTAAGCGGATCAATATTATCGAGTGTTTAGGAGAGCATCTGTTACAGCTAACGGCGCCGATAATGGACCTTAAGGCTGTTAATAATGCCCTGGTCCATAGGCTGGTAGATGGAGGTGGTATTGGCTGGTAAGACTTCCACTCTGGTGTTTCGCAGGCCGGTGCCAGCTGCCAGCTCCTTAAGGGCCTTTACGTGGGCCGAGAATCCATCTACTAGTAGTAGAACCTTACGGCCAGCCATCTAGCCGTTAAACCACCAGAGATATTCCAGAAATAGAACCCTAGTTATCTAAGCCTTCTTATTATAGCGCTAAATAAAGGGGAGCCCCTGAATCTTGCAGCGGTTCTTTCTGAAAGGCTAAGGATTCTTGAAATGGCCGAGAATCTAGAGATCTAACTTATAAGTGCCGGTAACGTTGCTAGTAACGTGTACCGTGATCCTATTCTTCTTATTTTTACCTCCAGACTAGGGGCCAAAAGCGAGAGTATTATCCGGAGTTTATAGCCAGAACAGGGCAGTCTCATCGCAGTTATAGGTATCGCCACTCTTGTAAGTATAAACCACCTTTTGGATCCGGGATATCTCTGCCTCCAAACCAGCAATATCGGCCGATACCGACTCTCCGCTCTGCTTATATTGCTTGATCTTATGCCGCCTCTTAAAGCTTTCAAGCCAGCCTTAAGACCACTTCAGCTCTGTAAGTAACTGGAAATCTGGCATTTTTACCCAGAAACTGCTGGCGGCGGAGCATATCATGTCGCCGGTGAGGGGGACATGTTTGGCGTTAAGAGAGAGCACCCATTCGAACAGAGCTTTCTCAAGGATAGGGTAGTTAGCAGGGACGATTTTAGTAAGGCCAATAACGCCGCGAGGAAAGGATTGCGTATCGAGATAAGCGTATCGGTCGTCGAGGGTCTTGCAGACCATAGCTTGCGTGATTGTACGGCCCCATTCGCGTGAGGCCCAGAGAGCGACATCTCTCTGCGTGAGGTGTGAATTTAACTATGTGTATTCGCGAATCTGCTTCCGTTGTTTCTCAGTTACAGCCAGTCGCTTCTGCTTGGTAGCTATAGTTAGAAGGTGTGGAAAGAAGGAGGAAAGTGGTGATGCGTAAGGAGAGGAAAACTTGCCTTCTCGGCTAGCGTTTCGAGCCTTGCTAGGAGTCATTCTGACCGCTTCAAACGCGTAAGAATAAGCCAATAATCCAGAATTGGAAAGACTCGCGACTTGCAGTTATTTGTGAGTAAAAAAGTGGAAAATCGCGTTGTTTGCTTGGAAAAAGCAGCCAATTGTGGGAGTTTGCAAGGTGGAAAAGGCGCGAGGAATGGTCAGAATCCGAGTGGTGGGGTCTGTGCGCGAGGTCAGCTGACTATCTGGCCATAAGAATCTAGTGGATGACTAAGCCGAATCTATAAGAATAATTCCAATAAACAGGTTATTCTTATTTGCCATACAAATTCTTACGGGGGCCGAGATTTTATTCTTACAAAGCGATTATTCTAATGGAACCGTATTCTTATAGAGAGGGTTGACTGTAGTAATATAGCACAGCAGACATGCTAGGCTATAGCCTCTGGGGTGGTGTTGCGGGGGTCCAGCATGTACCAGTTCTGTTGGACAACAGCACCACCCCCCCGAAGTCGGGAATCCTGGTAGGATATTGGGCCTGTCCGAGTCTCATGTACGACCGGAGCGACCACGGGGACTGCATGTCATCCAAGCGCCTCGACACCGGCCTCAAAAGGAGCAGTGTATTAGATTGAGCTCAGCTGTACATCCGATCTAGGGCACGTGGCTGGTACTGCCATTATCGACCGAGAAAATGGAATAACAATATACAGGTAACAAGACATAGGTTTAGTGTTTCTGATTTTTGCTGCGGAGGGACAAGAGTTGCGGCTCGGGCTGAGCTTCGACGATCACGGATCGGGTTCAGTTTGCCAGAGCGGCATGTGCCGCATCACCCCGCAAAATGTCTGCACTAGCTAGAGGTTAACCGCAAAGCCCCATCTACCCCCAAGAGCAGCGGCACCGTGGACGAACGGGTCAGGCCAAAAGAAAAGGTCTCTTCCATAACTCCGTGCGAGAATACGTTCACGGAATCCTCACACAGTCTTCGTTCTGGAACGGTAAGGTATAGGCTTATCACATCACAAGCCTTTTCAACATATAGAAAGACCTTTTAGAATACAGGAAGGTATTTTCAGAATGCAGAAAAGCCTTTTCAGTATTTATTTAGGTGTTATCAGAATGGGAGATGGCCTGGAATAACGAAAGTTATGGGCGGCCCGTACAGTTGGACGACATTTCCGCACTGGCCGAAGGGGCCCTTTCTTTTGGCCGGAGCCTTCGTAGTATACTACCAACAAGTCAATTTTCTACCCAACTGCTGATTGCTAGGGGAATGCTTAATGCAATAGCTGTTCATCCCTCGCCCTCTTTTCTCAACCGAAACCGAATCTGAAAAAGCTTTCAACAGAATGTGGAATGTGCGGTGAGCTGACCGGGATGGTCCGTTCGTACCTAACGATCTGTCGGTGAGTCTGCCCAAGATCCAAGCTCAGACCAGTTTCCCCCCTTTTGACACCCCTTGTCAAACGTTTTGGGGTAGGGCGGTGTCTCCCGAGCTCAGATCCTAGCTCGCTCCCGTCAATCTCGGCCAGGATAGAGAGACTTGTGAGTACTCTACTCTGATCCGAACACAGCGACAAGACGCGGAACGCGAAGCCCCACGAACGCACACTTCAACGTAACGCTCGGAATGGCCGGGTGGCATCAGCCATGTCAGAGCCCAATTCTCTCAAAAGCGGCATAGAAGGGAACGAATAGTCTGGCCGATACAGGCATGGTTGGTCTATGCAATGTATCTCCATCGCAACCCATTGTACCGGTCCACGTGTGTAGAACCCCACCAAGCGCCCCCAGCCACCGAGCTGCCCCATGTCCCGCCATGTCCCACCCCCGCCGCATCGAGGACCGACCTGGCCGGGGCAGGTTGAGAGCTTTTTTCTCGCTCTCCCCTCTTCGTGCAGCAGCGGCATGCAGGAGTATCGGACCCAAGAACAAACAGCGGACTGGACTCCTTTCTCACGCAGTATAGACCCCAGACTCCCAGACACCGGACAAGTCCATCGACGAGGTGCAGCGCTTTCCCGGTTTCACCCCATCGCTCCTCCTCAGGCTCCCAGCGGACCAACCCCTGTCCCCGCGCAGTTCAGCTCGAGGACCATCGGCCGTCTCGTTGACTGCCACTCGCATGCGCCCTGAATAAAGCACTTCTGGCCTCGCTCTGCTGTCCGTTCAATGCCCTGTCGTTCGCTGTTTCCTCTGCACGACACGTCCCTCGGCTGCTTCGACGACGCTTGTGTGTCATAAGCCGCATCGCCGGGTGTGGATTGTGGGCTCCCGTCCTTTCGACAGGGCGCGACCGCGTGAGCCAGCCGCCCGCAAGTTGGCCCATTGCTTGCCGACCGACTTCTTCTTCCAGCTATCTCGGGCACCCGACGTTGAGGCTCTGCAGGGCGTTTCTCCTGCCGCGCTGATGGACTGGTCTGTTCCTCCACCAACTACTTGTTTGATGTGTCTCGCATCCGCCTCCTCTCCACTCGCCCGCGCCTAATGTGAAGTGGTAACATCTTCCTGACATCCCTCCCCCACACTCTGCAGCGTCTCTCTTTGCCTCGGCCAACGGTTCAAATCAAACCAAGCGGAAGACAGACAGAGGCAGCACGGCCGCCTAGCCTCCACCCAACCCGTCTCAACATCATTCGTCGGCTCGAGAGGATCCCATAGCCTTGGATATTTTCCCTCGCCAGCAGACACTACAAGGTCGAGTGTCGAGTCCCACGCGGCCTCCGAGGGGCCTTCCCTCCCCCCTCTCAGCTTCATGGCTCCGCCCCAGCCCGCCGCCTCGATCCAGGACCCGGTGTCACCTACGGGCAGTCAGGGTCAGATGCAGCAGAGCCTGTGGCGCAGGTTCTTTGGGAGGGAAAAGGACAACGGCAGCAATGGGGCTCATGGGTCCGCCGATACCTCATCCAAAGGCCAAGGCTCGGAGCAGCAGGAGGATAAGGCCGGCATCATACGCCGGGTCTCGAGAAAGGTCGTGCCGGGTCTGCCTAGAGCTCCGACGTTCAAGAGGCAGCAGTCCGAGCTGCGGGACAAACTAGAACCCGTCAAGCCAACGCCAGCGGAGCGAAGAGCCGTTTCGGTGGACAGGCGTGTGCTCGCCTCCATTAGCGGCTTCTCGCAATCGAACCCCCGAACCAGCGCCCCGGATTTTCTCAGCCGCTCGTACAGCGCTACCGCGTCGGTTCCTTCGCTGCCGGCGAGTCCTGTCGGAGACACTATGCTCGGTAGTATCGGGGAGCTGAACGGGCTAGACGGCGAGGTTGATGCCGCCGCCGACCTGGACCATCTACCCGATGCTATGTCCAACATTGACGCCCATTCCATGACCACCTCGCAGTACGACTCCATGATCCACGAGGAGTTGGAAAGGATATGGATTCTCAACCTCTCCATGCACTTTCGGGACAAGTCCAAACGAGAGAAATTCTTCGTGACATACCGGGAGCACAACACTCTTTGGCGTCGTGTGACAGTTTCACTTGATTATCGGAACGCCCCCGAAAACTCGCTGGAGCTCGATCTCGTTCAGACAAAGTTCCAGCGTGATAAGAGCGCTAAAATCTATGAGGCAATTCGAGAGAGCCTCGGCGATATCCAGTTCTACGATACGGTAACCAACCTCAAGTTGCAGACAACGGAAGGCAGGCTGCATGTGCACGTTGTCGAAGATGTCAATGTGGGTTATAATGACTACCGCGTTTCTGCAAGCAACGCTTCGTACTGACCTGATGCGTAGGAGATAATCTGCTATCCAACAGTGCGCATGATACAGCATATGAGATGTCGACGAGTCAAAGAACGCGAACTTGAGTTCGATTCGCATCTGTCAGGATTTGTGTACAAGGTTCGAGTTAACAATGAGGTGCTCATCAAGAAGGAAATCCCGGGTCCCGACACGGTTGACGAGTTCCTTTACGAAATCAACGCCCTCAACCGATTGCGCTCTGCAGACAATGTCATTCGGTTCTATGGCGTTGTTGTTGACGACAAAGAGGAAAATATCAAAGGCCTGCTCATCAGCTTTGCTGAGCAGGGGGCGTTAATCGACATCATTTACGACCATAATCACTCCCTACCGTGGCCAACTCGCGAAAAATGGGCGAGACAGATTGTCAACGGTCTTTCCGAAATCCACGAGGCTGGGTTTGTTCAGGGTGATTTTACTCTATCCAACATCGTTATCAATGATGATGGCGATGCCAAGATCATTGACATCAACAGGCGTGGCTGTCCTGTTGGTTGGGAGCCACCAGAAGCGACGCCACTGATCGAGAGCAATCAACGGATATCCATGTACATTGGCGTCAAGTCCGACCTCTTCCAACTCGGAATGGTCTTGTGGGCATTGGCAACTCAGGAAGACGAACCCGAAGCGCATGGTCGCCCTTTGCGAATCAACGCAGACGTCCAAGTCCCATTATGGTACCGCCAGATCGTAGCAATATGTTTGAGCGAGGACCCCCGCCGTCGACTTCAAGCTTTGCACCTGGCATCTATGTTCCCAGAGCCTCGAGAGGATAGCCAATACGGACCCCCGAACGGCTCCGCAATTTCTATTGACGATAGATATTCACACCAGGAGTTTGGTGTTGATAGCTTTAGCGCCAACGGGACACGGGTAAAACCAGGGGACCATGGGAACGACTGGTCGTATCTCTGGGGAAGCCCGCCACCTCCGACGGCCGAGGACCTACATTACTATCCGCAGAGGGGACGATCACCCCCTTCGCCTATGCCCAGTAACCATGATGAGCCCTCGAGATATGGTTCTCGCATGCCTCAATGGTCTGATAAGCACCCTACCGCCCTAACCGCGCCGTCTGTTAGCGATATCTCGCCTAGCGAGTTACCAACACAATCCGATTTTGAACCGAGAGCAGTTGGTGAGCCTTCGGAAGTAACCCGAGCAGTTAGTCACCAACTCGACGACCCAGTTTCTGCACCGCCAAGGACAGATAGGGGACACGAGTCGTCGCCGAGAACGGTTTCAGGACAGCTTATGGTCGATCCCAACGACAATGGAATCTTGGTGGGCGGAAAGAGGGGGAAAATAACACCCATGCGTTCGTTGGCGGACAGTGGTAAAGATCTCTCGGAGTCGATAGCCAACCCAACAGCAAAACTGATTCCTGTATCGGACGGTATCGGTGTCGAACAAAGGAGAGAGGCCTCTGTCGAGGAACCAGGGGAAGAAGTTCACGCCGTGCCGGAATATCTCACAGAAACGCCACGGCCGAGATCCCGCGAAGAAGCAACCCGGGATACTAACAGTGACGTGAAGGGAACAAGTCTCTTCACATCGACGTCATTTTCAAGCTCCCGGGCGACCTCCACTTCGACCCCTGTTCATGAAGTTCCCGACGATCTGAAGGGTATCGGCTCGGCGTACGATCTCACTTCCGACAGAAGGCAAGACGCAATGATAATAGACGACGATCTTGGAATGGATATCGGGGACCTGGACCCGCTAGCTGCTGCGTCACGATTGCGGCAACCACGCCCAGAAACACATCTCCAACACACGACGGTTGCGGAGACGGCATCAACGAACAGTAAATGAGCTAGACGACGCTATGATTACCATGTATTGTACAAACCACGATTTCTTTTTTGGATATTTGTTCTCGACGAATGACGTTGTCCCCACAATCAACATAGGGGCGCATGGAAGCGCAGTATTGTTTTTATCCTTGTTTCCAAGACAAATTAGCGCAAGCAAGCGACATCGAGATCTGATTTGGGATCGCAGATTTGGTCGGGTATGATCTATGAGAGGCAGTCTGCTTGCATTTCTTACACTTCTCCACATTGTCGAGGAGGTGATATTGCTTACCAAAAGCGATTTTGTATATACTATGATGTCATGTCATGTTCAGGAAATGTTTTCTGTGATTCTAGTGGGGTTGGTTTTGGTCCTTTATCTTACTGTATAACCACAAGTCTGTTGTGTGGACCGACAATTTACATACCCCTTTTTATGGTTAATGTGAGCTGCTCTCCGAAAGATAGAGGTCGCGGCTGAGTTTGATCACGGGTGTGGCGTCATGCGCTACACCCTGGTGATTCTGGAAGCCTTCCGATTTGGGGTGGTGGGGGGATCTGCATGCATTTTTTGCTCACCAAGAACAGTGGGGTGTGGCTTTCCCTGTGGCATGATGGTAAAAAGAATGTCCCAGTCTGGTATAGCAGGGGTTTGTGCCAGGGCTGCACAGGGCAGAAAGACGCCCGTGAGGCCGGAAAAACCTCTGGTGGGCCAGTTTGAAGATACCTGACAGGGATGTTTTATTTTTGCTCGCAACCACAGTAGTGTAGTGTATACTACGGGACCGAGGCAATCAATGCCTCTTTTTCACCCCAATCAGTTTGCTCCCGATCAGGATTACATTGATGCGAATGTGAAAGTGGAGTGCGAAAGACGAGCGCGGGGTTGCTTCCTGGTGGCCGACGCGTCGCTCGCCCCACCTCCTTTCCGGGTTTGCCCTGCCCTCTGACTTCCCGGGGCTGGAGGGTGTCTGGGAATCCGATGCGCCGATGGACTCGGACTCTGGATTCGAGACGGGGTCCAGACTTAAGTACGGAAGAATCTCCCATGCATGGCGAGTCCAGTATCCGGGCAACGCAAAATATTTCACTGGGGAACTCGAATTCAGTATTGCGAGGTTGCAAGTTGCTTTTAGGTGCTTTGCGAAGAACTGACTGATCTATTTGAGATGGAAAGAAGAGATGATGTTCGGCACTTCTTAGCTTCTGTCACTCGGCTGTCATTGCAGCCCGCCACTAGCGTAGGGGAAGAACAAGTGGGTTGCCGCTCTCCCGATGATGGGATGAGAAGGGCCCACCAACGGGCAGTGTGCGGTTCCTGATGGGCTCTGCAGCGGCCAATCAGGGGCCGCCTTGACCGAACGCCTCCCCAACACTTTGCTCAACAAAAAAGCTGCGACGGCAAAAAATGGCTTGCAAACCCACCGTCAGGAGCCAGGCCGTCCGATTCTGGCAAGATGTGGTTGTTCACGGGCAATGGCACCATGCACATGTCATGACCGGCCGAGGCCGATTGCTGTTGGCATGCCTTGATCTGAATACGCAGTTTTCTGTTTCCTCGGCCTTGTTCTTAGTTCAATCGCAAGTCCACATTTCGTGTAAGCCACACTAGGTAGTACGTAGATGCTCCAGAATTCCAACTAGAAACTACGCCCAGAACCACAACCACGAAGAGGCAAATCTTGTTCATTGGGACGAACTGCCCACGCTATTATCCTCCGCTATCCAAAAGCCAAAAGGTACCAAAATTCTACCCGCATACCAGTCCCCTGTTGGCCAAGGCATGTCCCGGTGAATTCCATTCCGGTGGTCCTGAATCCAAGTCGCCTCCCTCCACCTCACCCATTCACCTCACCCCCGCCAAACCCACCTGCCATTGCCTAGACCCTTGCTGTTTTGATTCTTATAAAACTTCCACCCCCCCTCAACCGCTTTTCTCCCCTGTCCAATTCTCCTGCCCACTCTCCCTCACCGACGCAGTCCTGCAATAGCCTTGGGAGCAGCCGAACGTCAGTACTGACACGATACCGACGACAAACAGCCTTCAAGAGCTGCGCGCCTCCTGCCGCCTGAGTGCGATCCCGCCTCACCATGGAGTCGTCTTCCGCGGCGGCCATCATGGCCGAGGCCTTTCCCGACGGCACCACCGACTACGTGCCTCTCCGGAAGCAGAAGGCTGACCTCCGAAAGCCTCGTGAGTTTCCCCGGCATTCCGACCGGTCCGTGTCACCAGGTTACTGACAATGGAACTCCACGAAACAGACATCACGGACCAGCCGATAACACTGAAGAACTGGTATCAACACGTCAACTGGTTGAACACCTACTTCATCATCTTCGTTCCTCTTACTGGAATGATCGCGTCTTTCTGGGTCCCGCTCCAGCTCAAGACGGCCATTTTTTCTGTGATCTACTACTTCTTTGCCGGCCTCGGAATCAGTACGTCTAGCTCGATACCACCCTTGGATATTCCTCATCATTAACGTGCTTTTTAGCTGCCGGTTACCATCGCCTCTGGGCCCATACCAGCTACAAGGCTACTCTTCCTTTGAGAATCTTCCTTGCGGCTGGCGGTTCCGCTGCTGTGGAGGGCAGTGCTCGTTGGTGGTCGAGGTGAGATATTGAATGAATATCGGCGCTTTAAGGTTGGTGCTAACGGGATGCAGTGGTCACCGATCTCACCATCGTTACACCGATACCGACAAGGACCCGTACTCGGTCCGCAAGGGACTTCTTTATAGCCAGTACGTGTGTCTCTTCACTTTGCCACCGCTCGGCCGCTAACATGTTTATAGCATAGGATGGATGGTGATGAAGCAGAACCCCCGGAGAATTGGCCGTACCGATATTACGGATCTCAATGAGGATCCCGTTGTTGTCTGGCAGCACAAGAACTACCTCAAGTCTGTCCTTACTATGGCGCTTTTGGTCCCCACCCTGGTCTGCGGTCTCCTGTGGGGCGATTTCCTGGGTGGCTTCGTCTATGCCGGCATTCTCAGAATGTATGTTGCTACACTCCGGTCGGACTTCCGAACAGGTTGGCTAACTTTCAACTAGCTGCTTCGTCCAGCAAGCCACTTTCTGTGTCAACAGCTTGGCCCACTGGCTGGGTGACCAGCCTTTCGATGACCGCAATTCACCGAGAGATCACGTCATCACTGCTTTAGTGACGCTTGGCGAGGGTTATCACAAGTACGTATTGAGTGTCTACCCTCATGTTTGCAAGACCACATGCTGACTTGGTTTAGCTTCCATCACGAGTTCCCTAGCGACTTCCGCAACGCGATCGAGTGGTGGCAATACGACCCTACCAAGTGGTGCATCTCCATGTGGAAGTGGATGGGCTTGGCCTACAACCTCAAGACCTTCCCTCAGAACGAGATCGAGAAGGGCCGTCTCCAGCAGACCCAGAAGAAGCTCGACCAGAAGCGCGCCGCTCTCGACTGGGGTCAACCCTTGGAACTCCTGCCCGTCATCAGCTGGGACGAATTTGTTGAGCAGACCAAGACAGAAGGCAAAGCCTGGATTGCAGTCGCTGGTGTTATCCACGATGTCAGCAGCTTCATCAAGGACCACCCCGGTGGCAAGGCCCTCATCTCTGCCGCCGTTGGTAAGGATGCCACTGCTATCTTCAACGGCGGTATCTACAACCACTCCAATGCCGCGCATAACCTGCTCTCAACCATGAGAATCGGTGTCCTTCGCGGAGGCTGCGAGGTTGAGATTTGGAAGCGTGCTCAGTCCGAGAACAAGGACATTGCATCAATCCGGGACTCATCTGGCCAAAGGATTGTTCGTGCTGGCAACCAGCCGACGCGTGTAGGCCAGCCCGTCGCTAGCGCTGACGCTGCATGATTGGCAAACGACGATACGCATCGATTCCTTGACCCTTATCCGCTGTACCATAATGTCACTGCACATAATACCGCCATATGGTGCATCACATCCCGCATCGCCACCAATCCGGAGAGCAGGCAGCATTTAAGCATGTCGAGGGTGGGGCAGCCGATCCGGGAAGTTGCAATGTCTAAGAGAAAGACCCCTTGCATGTGCTTTGGGAGCTGAGAGTTTTGGCGGTTTGAGTTTCGCGGCGTTTAACGAGATAAAAGGAAGCAAAAATGGCCTCGGTGTTTCACTCGTTTTTCAGTTCGTCAAAGAGACGAATGGTGCACGCATGCATTTACGCGTTCATGAGAATATCTTATCAGAAGGAAGGGAAGCTTTGCTCGCAAGAGCAAACAAATAAAACTGAAAACTCAACCAAATGCATGGGACCTGTTGACATGAGGTTGAACACAAAGTAACCCAACACCAGATACAGCATGGCCGACCTTGTGAGACGTACCACTGCGGCACTTTAGCCCTGTAAGCGAATGTGTGGGGAAACCTCTGATTTCACTTCCAACTTATACAGAGTAGTTTGTGTTATTTCATGCCGCACATTTCCCCACAGCAAGAGCCATTCAGGGACTCTTTTCACTGGTGAATGGAGAAGTATCTGCGCTTGTCTATCCACATCCATATTTACAGTAACCATGTGAAGCGCATTTTGGAGCGTCAAGACCCACGTAGTTTCGCAAACTGCTCATCACATCCTGTTGGATTGTCCTTCCATATGACAAAGTTCCAAGACCAGCGTTGTTGGGCTCTCTGTTTCGTAAGGCAGAGCGAGAGCAGCCTCTGTGAGACAAAGGGAGGGGGGTTGAATTCAAGGTTTGCTCGAGTTCTCGTTGTATTCCTGTGCGTCATGAGAAAGCATCGCTTGTACCTGGGTATCAAGGAGAGAAAAGGGGGGAAGATATTTATCAGAAACTCCACCCCGAGATCTAGCCGGCGCAAAGCCATGAAGGAAAGAAAGTATGTCACGCCAGTAAAGAAAGAAAAAAAAATAGAAAATCATGGATACATGTCTGCCAAAAGAAAAGGGATGTGAGGACCAATTCTGGAAGCGGCCCCCTGTCTAATATTCCCGTTGCCCCCGTTGCCCCCGAGGCTCAGGAGAGCGTCATAACGCCGACGCTGAGAAACAAGCCCCCGAAAAGAACCCTGCGATGTGCAGGATCTACCGCTCGCCACGCACTCCGCCCAATGCCAGATTATCCTCCTCCACCCCCCCCCCCCCCCCAAAAAACGCCCG